>Ga0265300_10001061_pt1 | contig 27060 bp, 44 predicted proteins | sample AusTroGonzalo_MG_FD_193482 | JGI IMG/M metagenome (GOLD analysis project Ga0265300, IMG submission 193482) | Bovine rumen microbial communities from tropical cattle in Woodstock, Queensland, Australia - Gonzalo_03 | ecosystem: Host-associated > Mammals > Digestive system > Stomach > Rumen ...
GTACAGGATTTTCACTTGTACTATCTAAAGCACTATCTATTGTAATACTTGGTATTGTAATACTAACTGCTGCTGATCCATCATAAGTTTTTGAAGTTCCTGCTTCATCAATGCTTAATGAATAAGGATTCTTTAAAGCTGATGGATTAACTTGAGCACCTGCTTCAATTCCTGATAATTTAGTTTTTTCAGTTGCAGTAAATACTTTATTTGTTGTACCATCAGCAACTAAATCAGCACTTAATGGATTTTGAGCAGTAATTTCACTTTGTAAACCACTAATTAAATCACCAACAGGAATATCAATTGTACTTCCACTTTGTAATGTTAAAACAATTTTTTTGTTTGTTGAATCATATGATCCACTAACAACAACACTTTCTAATGGTAAGTCAATAGTTTGTGCAGTTCCTAAATTATCTCCATTAACATCCTTTGCTTGTAAAGTAACAACATAAGTTGATGAGTTAATAGATAAAACAAAACTTCCTACTGCTTCAGTTTTACTTGCTTTACCACTTACGCTTGGAATAGTAATTGAAACGGCTGCTGATCCATCGTAAGTTTTTGAAGTTCCTGCTTCATCAATTGACAAAGCGTTTGGATTTGGCAAAGTACTTGGATTTACTTGTGCTCCTGCTTCAATACCTGATAACTTTGTTCTTTCGGCTGCAGTCATCACCTTTTTATTAGTTGTTTCTTCAATTACATCAGCATTAGTTTCAGGATGTAAAACTAATAAACTATTGTCTTGTTGTAATTGAGTGATTTGATAATTTTTTTTAGCCATATTTATTTAGTCCTCCCTTAATTCTAAAAATAAATATTCATCAGGCTGCATATCTTCAGGTATGCTATCACCTTTTCTTAAAAAACAATTTAACATTGAATGAATAGACATTTTGGAATCAATTCCATTGTTGTCTATATATAAATAAGCATTTTTTCTATTAGCTTTATTATCTAAATTTGGTATAGTGCTTAATCGTTTTGGCACTAATAAATTAAGTTGCTGACTAGATGCAAAACCTATGTGTCCACTACTTTCATAATCCAATCCATTCAGATCACTATGATTTCTTGGCTCGATTACCGATATTCTATCATCTACATTTGCATCTATTTCATTATCATCAAGTGATACATCGATGTCATTTGTTTCTAATGTTATAATAATTTCATCCATAATCTATCCCTCCTTATACGGCAGGATTAGTTTTAGGTAATACTACTAGATCTGATCTATATGCGATTGTTTGAACATTTTCATCAGCAAAGAAAATTGTTAGATCATAATCAAATGTACCTGTTTTTAAATTTGTTGTTTCTTCAGGTGTTAAATTAAATATGTATTTATTATTTTCACTATCAAAAGTTAATTCCTTTTTAATTTCTAACTTGCTGCAACTAACAACTACATGATCAATTGCACTTGTTATATTTTCTACTTTTACATTTAGTTGATAACTATCACCTTGAATAACCTTTATGTGTTTTTGTCCTTTAATCATAATAGTCACCACCTAAACTGCTTTATAATTTATAGTGAATTCTTTAGTAAATTCAAAACCATATATATCTTGAATTGTTAATTTAAAAGTTGTTTGTTTATCAGTTATTGCATATTGATCTGCTAATGGTCCATAAACAAAACCATTTGATATGTTCATTGCTTTAAAAGTAATATAAGAGGCATTTTGACTTATTGATTGTAATTGATAATCAATATAGCCACTATCTCCACTCACATATTCGACTTTTGCTAGTGCAATTGATGTATTACTACCTGCAGGAAGTATGTTTACATTACCTGCTCCTCCTGTTGTTGAAGTTTGTAAACTTATATCTCTAATTTCTACACCTTTATTATAACTTGCAGATGAATTATTCCATTCAGTAAAATCGAAAGCACATTCAACATTTGTTATATTATTTTTTAAACCTGTATTTATTTTTTCAACTACCCAATCAAGAGTAGATTGTATTTCATCTAATGTTGTATTTAAATCATCTAAAGTTGTATCATCAGTTATATAATAAATACAATTTTCTTCTAAATCTCCACCTGCTTCAAGTTCGTTATATTTTGCTTGTGTACAAAAAGCAATTTTATAAGCCTGATTATCTACAGGATTTTTAAATGTTAAAACTAATCCATTGATTTCTTCAGGAAGTTCTCCTGATGATATTGCTTCTTGAATGGCTGCTAATGTTTCTACTTTTGTATAGGCCTCATATTTATTTTTATCTAAATCATCAATTATGTGTTTCATTTCGCATCCTCCTTGTGCGTATAGTTACTAAAAAAATTCTATTTATTAAATTCCCAATTCTTAAGTTTTGCTTGTTCTTCTTCAAATTCGGCTTTAGCTTTTTTAAGTTCATATTCAAGTGGATCATTAACCAATCCTTGTTCTTTACCAAAATTTAAAACGTAAAATTTATGAAGAGTAGGATTTGCAGGAATCCATTTCTTTGATTCAATAACCGATTTAACAACTACATTACCGTTCTCATCAGTTCCATATGTTGTAGTTTTTTCAGTTACCCAATAACCTTTAGCTGCTTTAACTCCATCATTAACTAATTCCTGAAGAACATCAGCACCTTTATTTTGAGATAATGCCAATCTTAATTCTTCATGATCTGCTTTATAATTATTTAAAGTCGCAACTGAAATTCCTAATGCTTTTGCTATTTCGGATTCAGTTATTCCTTCCCTAACTTTTTTATTAATATCTTCAAGGTAAGGCTTAACACAAGTCTCATATTTGCTTTTGCGACCGACTTTAGACATTATGCCCACCATCCTCTCCACTAACTTTCGTTCACTAACGTTCGCTATCTACTTTTATTTTACAATTTTTGACATTATTTTACAATAATTTTTTGAAAATTATTTAATCTTGTTTTTTTTCATCAAAATTTTTTAAAAAATCATCAAGCCATTTACTACCTGTTGTTTCTTTTTCTTCTTTTTCTTTACCAAAATCTTTAAGCCATTTTGATTTTCGTACTATATTTTTACCTGATGTATCTTTATCATTAAACCAATGCTCTCTAATGGCTTTCCTGATAACCAAATTAAAATTGGTGTACTTATTTTTATTATTATTGCTTTCTACATACTCATCTAATTTAGTAATCAGATCATCAATATAATCTTTACCATAATCCTCAACTAATTTTTCATATTGACCTTCTTTTAACTTGATGCGTTTGTATTCACCATATGAAAATAATTTTTCTTTTTTATCTTTAGATATAATTTCTTTATTCTTATCTATATGTGTTTTATTATATGTAATATTAGATTTTACATTTTTGTCGATTCCATTTGACATTTTTGTAAAATCCATTTGACAATTTTGTAAAATGGCAATTGCTTTATCAGTAAGAGCGTACCAAAGAGTTCTATCTCTTCCCTGATCATTATAATTTCCTGTAATTAATAATCCTTCATCAATCAATTTTTTAACACTATAAGAAATTTGTCTTTCAGTCATATAAGGAAATAATTCAGCCATAGCTTTGGTGCTATTGTATGTCCAAAAATGTCCATCGTAAAAATGTTTATTATTTGCTTTATTTTTTTCTATCCAAAAACAAAAATGGTTTAGCAATATAGCACAATGTACTCCATATTTTTTTGCTATTTCAGTATCAAACGTATGTATCATCTTGTTATCTCCTTTATTTCTTCAATATCTTCAGGTGATAATTTAAACCATTCCCCTTTAACTCTTTTCTTTTCATAAAAAATATGAAGTTGTTCCTCAACTGAATAAATATCTTCCATTAAAGGACTTTTAAAAATTATTTTGCTTTTAAATGGAGTAAAGTCTAATTGTTTTTTTCTACGTTCTACATTTTTAGAAAGTCCGATTTTATAAAACCCTTCACATTCTAATATATAAATATAACCTTGATGTCCTTTCATTTTTTCCCTTCTTTCTTTATAGACAAAATAAAGCACTTATCCAATGAGTTCCGTACCTCACAAGATAAATGCTTTAGTTTGTTGGCAGTATTCAGTTATGATAGCATTACGGACTACTACCAACGATTTAAGGAGTGATTTTATATGAATTATGTCCTTCCAATTTTATTATACCAAAATAATTTGAATATTCAATCTATTTTATGCATTTTTTTCCAATCCTTTCTTTTTCTTGTAGTATTCCTTCCAATATAATGATCTGCAAAAACAACATACTGATCTTTTATGTACTCTTTTTTTGTTATCAATAAAAGTTTCAAAATACTTATCATTTAATTCCTTATTGCATTTCTTACAAATCATTTTCTAATACCTCCAATATTTCATTCACTACATATTGAGCAGGTATAATGTTTATAGGTTTTTTTTCTTCTTCCTTATACTCATTTATAATTTCTAATATTTTATTGTATTTATCTAAATCTTTTGCAATAGCACATAATTCTTTTTGATACCCCACTAAATGATATGCTATATTATCTAATGCTTCTTTACTTGTCATTACTAAAAACCCCTTTCCAAAAATCCGAAAAAGTTTTACTTGTAAAAGACTTTTCTTTTCTTTTTGTGTTTTTTAATACAAAATAGCATCTATCTTCTTCTTCAATATATTCAATATGGCTTCTTTTTAATTCTTCTAATACTTCTAAATCATCCCAAACTTTATTAAAATTAGGACAAGCACCATATTTCTTATCGCAATCGCTTGTTTTGTTACATTCTTTACATATTTCATTTAATGCTTCTTTACTTGTCATTTTTTATACCTCCTTATATTCTAAATGCCATTCACCATATTTATTAAATATTGTTGCTAAATGTTGCATTGTTTCAATTGTAAAATCTTTACAATAAAACCAATCACTTTTTAAATCTTCACTAATTACTCTAAATTGTTTCATATTTCCATCTCCTTCCAATTATTATTTTAGCATAATTTTCTATTATTTCAATACTTATTGTTAACATTTTTAACTTTTTGATAACAAAGTGAAACAAAAAAGACTCTATAAAGAGTCCTTAATTGCCTTTGCTATCTTTTCATAGGAATGTGTATGGAATAAAGAATAGTCGATATCACTACCAACAAAACATACTTCTATAAGAATTGCTTCACATTTTGTATTCTTGATTACATATAGTCCTGATCCATCTTTTACTCCTCTATTTTTAAAACCCAGATCCTGAAGATTTTTGCACATCTTAACTGCTCTATCAAGTTGCTTTGCTTTCCAAGTGTATGCTTCACAACCATGACCACCTCCACCATTTAGATGAATAGAGATAAACAAATCAGCCAAATTTTCATTACATAGATTAACTGCTGCTTTCAGGTTGTTTTCACTCTTATCAAATACTGCAGGTATTACTTCGTGTTTTGTATCGGCTAACTGCTTCATCAGTTCATAAGCAATTTTTCTTGTTTCAACTGATTCAACTAACTTTCCTACTGCACCTGTTCCTGTTCCCATTTTAGTATGTCCTGCATTAATAACGATTCTTGCCATAATTTACTACCTCTCTATTTTCAATTTAAATGTATAGTTACACATAAACTTGATTCTAATTTTGTTGTAGAGCGTGTGAGCAACATCCATCATTTGCTACTTATTTCAATTAATTTACATATAACATAAAACAACATAACAATAATTGCAATAATACCACTTATACAAAACATTCCTAAAAGCACCAGATCAACTCCTAAAATAAAAGAGGTATTACTACCTCTAACTATTTATAAAATCAAATATATCTAATTGCTCTATAGTGCTATCAATTCTTTTTTTTGCAATTTGATAATATATTTCATTAATTTCAAAACCAATAAAATTTCTTTTTAATTTTTTACAAGCTATTCCTGTTGTTCCACTACCCATAAATACATCTAATACAACATCACCTTTATTGCTCCAACTTTCTATATGCCTTAATGCTAACTCTATTGGAAATACTGCAGGATGAATTGTATTATTTTGTGCTACTGCAAACTTCCAAATATTATTATCTATTTTTTTTTCATTAATAATTAATTCTTTATAAATTCTTTCATTCCCTTTACTTATCTTTTTACAAGTCGAATTATAATTTTTATTTGCACTAACACAATCAATCATTATTGGATTAAAAGTTTTAGGTTTCCCTTTGCTGAAAACAAACATATATTCAAAACATTGATTATATCTAGGTTGTTTGATCTGTGGCATTGGATTAGTTTTTTCCCAAATCATTACATCATTAACATTAAAACCTACTTCATTAAAAATTATTGCTTGTTTAAATGATGTAAGTGTTTTTGATCCATTTTTAATCTTATCGTTAACATTCCAAACAATAACACCCCCTTCTTTTAAAACTCTAAATAATTCTATTGCAAGAGCCTTACAATCAAATATAGAATTATAATCCCTTAAATCATCATAAGGAGGTGAAGTTACAACTAAATCTATTGAATTATTTTGAATATTTTTTATTAATTCTAAACAATCTCCTTTTCTAATAGTAATCATATATTTACCCCTTTGCTTTTCATAGCAATTGTGAAAACAAGGCTACTAATACATTTACAACAATTGAATTCCCTGCTTGTTTATATAATTGAGCATTGGAATTTACTTTAGCTGCTTTTTCATAATCTTCATCAAAAAAACCCATAAGCCTCCAACATTCTTTTGGTGTTAATTTACGAATTTTTAGTTCTTTATCAACAACTCCAACTTCAATTGCCGTTTTAATTGTTTGAGAAATCCCTTTTTGCACAGTTCCTCGATGATGTTCCATCCTTGATGAAATATCAACTGCATCGCCTTCATAGGCTTCCAAGTATCCTTTTTTATTTGCGTTTTTTATTAGCAAAAAATCATTATTAGATGCATCAACTCTTGTTGTTATCGTTTTAGATATACCATCAGTTTTTATTGATCTATTATAGCCATCTAAATAAGCAACATCTTTTATTTTTTCTAAATCATTTTTTTGAAGTGTTTCATTAACACATTTATTTTTAAAAATTTCTTTAATGTTAAAATCATCTTCAAAATCTTTGCTTATAAAATTACTTGCATCACATCTTCTATGACCTTCTCCTGTATTAATTGTACTTGCAATGGTTTTATTGATAATACTTTTTTCATTATTACCTACCCATTTTTCATTATCAGCACATATATAATCAATCATTTTTTTACTTAAATAATATTTCTTATCAACTTCATCATCATTCTCAAGCATATCTTTTAGCTTTAAATTTAAAGGAATTTCTTTTGGAAATTCATAATATGCTTCTCCAAGAATACTGATCATGAAGCATCTTTGTCTATTTTGGGGAATTCCATAGTCTTTTGCATTTAAAATTTTATAATAACAATAGTAGCCTTTTGATTCTAAAAATCTAACCCAACTTTTAAAATCCTCAATGTTTTTCAATCCTACAACATTAGGCACATTCTCCATCATCAATATATGAGGAAGTTCAGCACCACATTCATCAAGAAGTCTTTCTACTTCCCATAACAAACCTGATCTTGTTCCACTTCCTTTAACCATACCTCTTCCTTTCCCTGCAAGGCTTAAATCTTGACAAGGAAAAGAATAAGTCATTAAATAATCATATTTGTCCCTTTCAACTATTCCTAGATCACTTGCGTGAATCTTGGTAATATCAGTAGGCTCAAAATGAGTTCCGTGAATTGCATTGTAAGATGCTACAGGATATTTATCAAATTCTACAAGCCTGTAATGTTCAAATCCCATTGGTAACTTGCCTTGTTCTTCAAGTACTTCAAGAGCCTTTGATTGACTACCAATGCCACCAAATAACTCTATAAGTCTGATCTTGTGTGTAATATGGTATTTCTCATACAATACCTCGAATAAATTTAATTGTTCCATCCCCTTGTGTCCTTTCTTTCTAGTTGCTGACAAAGTGTGTCATTATTGATAAAACTGAAGTCCTTCAGGTAATTCACTTTGTCTAATCCCTGATAATCTTACTGCTCCACTTTCTAATGATGCTTTGCAATAACTATATTTGTTTTTAATATCTCTAAACTTTGATTGTTTTACTAAATACCAAATACACGATCTGATAACTTCAAATCCATATTCTTCTTCTAAACAATCCATTAAATAATTATATTGATCCATAAAGATTTCATCTTCTTGTATGTAATCATTATCTATTAACATTTTTGTTAAATAATTAGGCTGCTGCCTTTTATCTATTTTATCTTTATCTTTATTAGGTAAGTCATTAATTGAATTAGTATTTAATTGTTCGTGGTTTTCCTTTTTCGGTTTTTCCGTATTAGGATTTTCCGAATTCGGCTCTAAATTTTTAGGACATTCAAAGATATCATAATCATATCCTGCAAAATGTCCTTTTTCATTTATTAGTTGTGTTCTTTTTAAATAACCAAATTTCTCAAGTTCTTGGAGAGCAGTCATTACTGAATCTCTTCCATCCTTTGATAATGTAACTAATCCATTTATTGAGTAATCCCAATTATCAGGAAGAGAAAGCATTAAACTTAATAATCCTTTAGCTTTAAGGCTCATCTTCTTTTCTTTAAAATGATGATTACTCATTATTGTATAATTAGCATTTTTATGAACACGCATTACTGCCATTGTTGTACACCTCTTGTTGATTTTCTTAACACTAATATAGCAATAATGTAACTCTTTGTAAACACTTTTTATTTTTGATTAATATGTGTGTCATTTTCGTTTTGTAATAACATAATATCTTTTAATGTCATTGTACTGATTCCTTGATCATGACAATCCTGTACAATTGCATCCACTAACCTAGACATCTCTTGTGAATTGTAGGTTGATGATCCATAATAAGCGATTAATTTTGTGAAGCCTTTCAATTTGCTTTCACCTAAATCCTCAACAAACCATCCTAATCCGTTTTTGCTCCAATTTCGCTTGAATCTATCGGCTGCCTCATTCTTTATTGGGATTATCTCAAAAACCCCAAAATCTCGAATATAATGCCTATACACATCATCTTTGCTCTTATTTAATTTCTCACCTAATTGATTAAGCAAAGTCCACATATAAGCATTTTGAGACAATGAACGCTTTTTACTGAACGATGTAACCTTTACATTCAATTCTTTGTCTTTTAATTTGTCGAATCCATTTAAAGCTGATTTATATGTAGTAAAAGTTATTTCTACTTTTCCATCAAGTGTAAGTCTTACTTGAGGATTTGCATCACTTTTAAACTCCATTTATTTTTCGGCTTTCTTTAATTCTTTTATTAAATCTTTATTTTGTAAATCAGCAATAAATTTTCGAACATATTTTTTTGCTTCTTCTAATTTTCCAATACTTGCAAGATATTGTTGTTGTGCAACTACAACTGCAGTCATCATTGATAAATTATCTAATAATTGATCTTCTTCTTTTCTTGTTAATCTATCTTTACTCATAAATAACTCCTTCCAAATATTTTGATAAAATCTAAATCAGGATAAACTTCCTGAAACTTTTCTTGCGTTAATTTTTTTAACTCATTATCTAATTCTTTATTAAAATGAACAGCTTGATCTGACATATTATGATGAGCAGCACATAAGTAACACCAACATCCATATTTTTCGGATAATGCTCTTTTACCTGTTCCAAAGAAAATATGGTGTTTATGAAGATTTAATGTTGTTTGACAAAGCAAACATTCATGATCATTTGATATAATTGATTTACCCATTGTTTTTGTTCTTTGCCACCAACTCAATTTGAGTTAAGATGTTTTCCCTTGAATCTTTTAGTTCACTCATAATATCTTCTTTAGTTGTTCTTAAATCCGTTTTAACATCAGTAACCGTTCTTTGCTGCGCTCCACTTGTTAATGCTGATACTACGATAAAATTTAAAGCTGCTTGTGCTACTGATTCCCATAATCCTGCATAGTCCATTACTTATCCCTCGCATATTCCTTATATTGTTGTTCTTCTTGCTCACGAATTAATACTGCTTGTAAATCTTTTAATTCAGGATGTTTTTCTTGAAGTTTTCTTCTTGCTCTTGTTATGCTTTCAAGAGATGGAATTCCTAATAGATCATGATTTAAGAAAACATCTTTTATTGATAAATTCAGATCAATGTATTTTTTAAGCACTTCAAGGTAAAGAATAAAGTTGTCACCTCTACACGCTTTATTTGTAATAAGAGCCTCCTCTACAAGAGGCTCTATTAATTTAATTTTAGCCATATATTATCCTCCTAAAAAGGTAATCCATCATCAAATACTTCTTGTTCTTTCTTTTCTTCAGGCTTATTTTCTTTTGGAGTAAGATTTTTAACTGAATCAACTATAACTTCAGTTGTTGATCTATTTTCTCCATTTGATGTTTGCCAACTTCTTACTTGTATTGATCCTGATATAGCAATCAAATAACCTTTCTTAATCCAATTTGCTATGAATTCAGCTTGATTTCTCCAAGCAACACAATTTATAAAATCAGTTATATAATTGCCTTGATCATCTTTAACATCTCTATCTACTGCTATTGTAAAACTAACTACTCCAACACCTGATTGTGTATATTTAATTTCAGGCTCTTTTGTGATTCTTCCAATTAAAAATGCTTTATTCATTATCTAGTTTCACACTCCTCTTTTACTTGAGGTCTTGATTCTTTTTTAGGTTGTAATCTTTCAACTTCCTTTTTTAAATGCTCAATTTGAATATCCTTTACATAATTATCAGTTTCTAATGATTTAATCTTTTCACCTAAAACTTCTAAAACTTTTTCAATGTTTTCCATTATTTTTCTCCTTTCAATGTTATTTTTAATGATGCTTTAATTTTAGTTTCTTTTAAATGTGCTTCATAAATAGCAGGATATTTTTCTTGTATTGCTTTTGAATCAAGTGTTGTCCTTGTACTTGGAGCAACATATGTTATTTTCAAGTTGCCTTTTTCAAAACTCTTTAAGCATCTTGACTCCATTTCTTGAAGCAAAGCACCTTTTAATTCATCCTGCTTTTGTTTAGCAGCCTTTACTTGACTATCAAGTGTTTTAATTAATTCTTCTAATTCAGCAATTTGAGTGATCTGATTATCATCAATTGCTACATCATATTGATAAATCTCACCCTTTCGTTCACATTCCATTAAGCGTTCTATTTCTTCCATTGGCTTTAAAGGAATAGTAACTACATTCAATTTTCCATCCTTGTTAAAATGAAATGCTTGACCTCTTTTTATTGTTGGATTTTGAGTTAAATAAGCATATATTGATAACTGCCAACTAACTGATTCCAAATGAAGTTGATATGTTGTTTTTATATCAGCAATGGTATGACATCCATCACCATAATTAAGGATTAAATCACAAGTACCTGCTACAATATCATTATGTAATTGCAATTCACTTGCCATTACTCTCACATCATTCTTTTCAATGTACGCTTTATATTGAGCCATTTCATCAGTAAATCCTATTTCACCTGTTTTATTAAAATCCTCAATTTCCTTATGAATTAACGATCCTCTTTCAGCTTTAGCATTTAATACTTCAGTTGATACACCTGCATAACTTGGTGCTAATCCGTGTTTTTGCATCAATTGAGTAACTGATATTAAATCACGAGAATAATTTGGTCCTTCTAATGTGTACTTATGATTTTTTTCATCAAAGTGTAAAACCTCTTTCAACTCCATTATTTAGCACCTCCTAATGCTTTTTTCTTTTGTGCTATTGCTTTTTTAAATCATCATCAGTTAGTTGATCTACTGATTTTTTAAAGTAAGTTGCAACTTTCTCAAGTTCTATATTTAGTTCAAATGCTTCTTGTAATAACTTTTGATCATGTTGAGGTTTTGCTGCAACTGATGTAAGTTCATTACTTGCTTCTTGGTCAGGATCATCACCTGTAACCATTTTATATGCCTTTAACAATGCATATTTATCAGCATAAGTCATTGCTTTTCCAACTGATTTATCTCCACTATCAATTCCATCACCATATGATGTTATATCAACAAATTCTTCAGGCTTATCTATATTGATAAATCTATATGTAACCTTAATACGCTCAAATAATTGCTTTTTAGCATTACCATTGTAATCAATACTTTCTAATGTTCCTGATTCAATAATTTCTCTTTCAACAGGATAAGAGTAAACACGATGTTTTAATTCAAGAGGCTTAACTGCTCTTAATACATCAGCTTCACCAACTGCTTTATACTTTCCGTTCTTACCCATTGATACTTCTAAATTCTTTGCTACGGTTTGTAGGTCATTAGATATATTTAATAATCTTTCGTAGATATTCAAACTTTTTGAATTCTCAACCTTTACAGGTGTTTGTTTTTTTTCTTCCATAATTCGCTCCTTTTTATTTTTATGTGCCATTTTCTAGCATTATTTTTGTGATTTTTGCACTTTTTGTGCAAATTTTTAAAAATTAATCTTCTTTTTTATTGTTTTTTTGAAGATGCCAAACTTCTTCATCAGTTAGATTAAATACTTCCTGTATCTTCTTCCAAGTTCTTGTTGATCCTGTTCTTTTGCCTTTTTCAATGTAAGAATATGCTCCTTCACTAATGCCTAATTTAGCAGCAGTTTCTTTTTGAGACAGATCACCATTCATAAATCTAACTTCTCTTAAATTGTTATACATCTACTCACCTCCTTATTTTTGTTAACAAAGCGTGTCATTATATACGAACACTTGTTCTACAATTATATTTTACCACTTTTTGTTAATTATTCAATACTTTTTGTTAATCATTGTTATTTTTTGATAAGTTTTGATGTTCTTTAAAAGCCAAATCAATTGCATACTCCATAAAATCAGGTGTAATTAGTTCTAATCTTGTTAGCATCCTAATGACTCCTAAAATCATAAATAGTCCTTCATCAGCATTTTTTTGAGTACAAAACATCTTATATTCCTTAATCTCCTGTAAAACTAGTTCTTTAAACATAAATTACCTCTTTCGTGTATTTTCTATGCACATTGTTTAAAAAGATGACAATGTGTTACAATGATTAACGATTATACACACTTTTATACAAAGGAGAATTGATATGATTGGGAAAAAAATAAAAGCCATTAGAAAAACTAGAGGCTTGTCACAACAACAATTAGCCGATCTGATGGATGTTACACGATCTACTATTAGTAATTGGGAATGTGGTAGAAGAAGTCCACACTTAAATGAATTAGAAGAATTAGCAAAAAAATTAAATGTTACATTACAATATTTCAAAGAATCAGGAGATGATGTTAAAGAGATGATTGCAAAGGCTTCTCAAGTTTTTAATGATAAATCTATTCCTCATCAAGTTAAAGCTGATGCATATAAACAACTTATGAAAATCTATATAAAGGCTGATGATCATGAAAATAAATGAAGTTGCTTCTTTATTAGGAATTAGTCCACAAACATTAAGATTAGGATTGCAGCGTAATCAATTTCCGTTTGGTACTGCTATAAAAACATCTAATCGATACACATATATAATTTACGATAAAAAATTAAAGGAGTATGTTGATGAGATTTCCTAATGGATATGGATCAATAGTTAATTTAGGTAAAAGAAGAAGAAGGCCTTATGGAGTACGAATAACAACAGGATGGAGCAAAGATAATAAGCAGCAATATAAATATTTAGGTTATTTTGAAAAAGAAACACAGGCTTTTGAATGTTTAGTGGAATATAATAAAAATCCTTATGACATAGAATCCAAAAAAATCACTTTAAAAAATATCTATGATGATTGGAGTCAAAGGCACTTTGATAAGGTGTCTTTGAACACCATTAAAAATTATAAATCAGCATTTAATAAATGTGAGCAATTATTTAATGTTCCAATAGTTGATTTAAGAACAAGAGATTTTCAAAAAATAGTTGATAATCAAATAACATCTACTGCATCAGCAAAGGCATTTAAAAACATTATAAAATTGCTTTATGAGTATGCTTTAAAACACGAAATTGTTGAAAAGGATTATTCCGTTTTTATTGAAATGCCTAGAAACAAAGATAAAAAAGAAAACATTCCTTTTACTAAAACTGAAATAGAATTATTATGGCAGCATCAAGGATCTGATCATGTTGATATTCTTATAATTCTCTTATATACAGGTATGAGGATTAATGAATTATTATTGATGAAAACTGATAACATTGATTTAGATAAAAGATATATGATTGGAGGCTCTAAAACTGATAATGGTAAAGAGCGTATTATTCCCATTCATAAAAAAATCGTTCCTCTAATTGAGAAACGAATTTTTAATAAACCATATTTGTTTTTAAATCGAAACAATAAAAATTATTTATATCGAAATGTATTAACATCCATTAGAACACAATTCGATAAATTAAATATGTCTTATCATAACATTCACGAAACTAGGCATACATTTATAAGCCAAGCACAAAGATTAAAATTAGATAGAGTATCACTTAAAAAAATTGTAGGACATTCAACTAATGATATAACTGAACATTACACTCATAAATCTTTAGAAGATCTATTACCTGTTATTGATGCTTTCGACTATTAAATTTGTATATTTTGTGTATATTACACTAGTTATTTTAAGTGATTGCCCATTGCTACAAATGTTGATTTAATGCGTTTAAGTCAGTTTAAGATAATTTAAAATATATTACATGATCATATTACTTCAATCAATAAAGCGTTGATATATCAACTTTTCTTATTTACTTTGTATATTGTGTGTATAGTTATAAAAAGAGGTCTTAATTGACCTCTTAACTTTTAGAATATGGAATTGTTCCTCTAATGTTTGATGCTCCTGTAGTAACATACAATGCTAATTCACTGATCATGTCAGTACAATTCATATAGTTATTGCTACCAACTTGATACAAGCAATTTGTTTGATAATAACTAGTTCTTGCAATTGTTGGAGCATTTATTCCGTAAATAATTGTAACTGAATTAGCAGCACTTTGACCTACTACTGCGCTTCTAGAAGATGAAGATCCTGTATAAGCTAAATACTCTCCACCGTTCAATCTTAATATATCAGTATTTAAGAAACAATATGAGTTACCTGATGCATTTGAAACACTTGCTCTACAATTAGTGAATGTTCCACTTGGAGCAATATTAGATCCTGAATATCCATTAACCCAAAATCTTGAATCTTCACAAGTAATTCCTTGATTAAATACATTAACTTGAGTTCCTGATGATGTACTATTTGAAACAAAATTTAATCCCTTAAATACAAAGTTCTTTGATGCACAATAGAATATAGTAGCATATACTCCACTTATGTTAATTGTGATTTGACTACAATTTGTAAAATCTAATGTTACTTTTCTATTGCCTGAATGGAAATCAAACATTCTATATGGAGATGCACTTGTACCACTACCTCCAACTGATACAGGATATTGAGTACCATTATAACATCCAAATGTTCCTACTATCTTTAAATTTAATGATGAGTAGTCAGTACCACCATCTATAAATTCATTAACAATATTAGTGATTTCTTGATTATCAGTTAATCCATTACATACATATGTATATGAATTTGCTTCTTTTAAAGTTGCTACATCTTCTACCCATTGATTATATTCACTAATAGCAGTTGATAGGCCTTCACCATCAATAAAGTTTTTAAGAATAACATTTATTTCAGCACCTGAATTCTTTGCTGAATCAAACACAATTGTTATATAACTTGAATTAGTATTTAAAGTATAATTATCTTCTTCTTCTCTTAATCCATTTACATATACATCAACAATTGAATATTTTTCATTGTATAATTTAGTTGGAAGATCAGTTACAACACTTGTAGATGTAGATGCCATTGTTATATCGCTTTCAAATTGTTGAATTATAGCATCATAATAATCATCATATCCCTTAACTGCAGTAAAGTATGGGCATAAATCTTGATTACCTCGAGTATCTTCTATTTGAGAAATAGATGTTGCATTAGGTTGTACTACAACATATCCAAGTAATAAATCATATATTGAATCATTTCTTGTTAGATCTGATACGCTTGGTATTGATGATGTTCCTGTAACTGCCATTAAATATATTCTTCTTGCTGATTTAACTTGAGTATTATCCATTCGTAGAACGATCATGTCATAACGAGGATTTGCTCCTGTAGGTGCTGCTTCAAGAGTTAAACTTGCAATTGAATTATTAACATACCCTTTTCCTTTTATTGTAGCTTTACCGACTGCAACATTTACTGATAAACCTGTTCCTGCAGTAACTTGTAATCCACCTTTTAAAACACCTGTATCACATACAATGGAAAACCAATCACTTATATCATCGGCATTATAATTTCTATCGTATCCTGTTTCAAAATCCGAATCAGGTAATGCATTAAAAAATAAACTTTTTTCAGCCATATTCTATCCTCCTATTTTTAAAGATTTAACTTGAGCCTCAATTAGAGTTCTTAAATAGTTGTCAATGTCAATATAATTCGATTTAAGCCACGATTCGACCTTAATAGGCATATTTGCCTTAATAACCTTTAAACTCTTTTCTACGGCTATTTTTTGAGCCTCATAATCAAACATATTATTCTTTTTCATTTCATCAACATAAGTTTGTTGAATATCTAATACTGCACTTTCAACTAATTGATATAAAGAAGTCATTATTTGTTTTAATTCATCATTTTTAACCCATTTATTGATTAAATAAGTCACAAATATTCCCAATGCACTAATCACAACTCCAATAATTCCTATTATTAATTGTGTTCCGATTTCGTTCCAATTCATCTTAATCGCTCCTTTATATGTTCTATTTCTTTATCGTGAATAAGTAATTTTCTAGCATTTTCATCAATTTCTTTTCCGTGTTCTCTAACTCTTAAAGAAAGATTTTGATTATCTTCATTCAAACGATCAATACTATCATTTAATTTCACGATTGATTTATTTAAATTCATTATTGGTTTTATTATTAGTGTTGCTATTCCTGTTGCAATACCTAATAAAACAACAATTGCTGCTATCAGCAACCCCATAAATTGATTACTATCCATACGCACATACCTCTTTATTTTAATTATATCACAATAATTTCCATAAATTAACAATATTTTTAATTTTATTAAAAAAAGCCACAATCATTGTGGCTTTGTAAATATTTGCACCCAATATGTTCCATAAGAGCCACCTGTAACATAACCAACACCTAATTCAGTATAGTTTTTGTTCAGGATGTTGGCTCTATGTCCTGATGAATTCATCCAATCATTCATCACTTGTTGAGCGTTTTTTTGACCTGCAGCAATATTTTCACCTGCACTTTGATAATGTACACCAAATCTTTGGAGCATTTCAAAAGGTGATCCATATGTTGCTGATTGGTGACTAAAGTAATTGTTATCTCTCATATCTTCAGCTTTTTTGGTAGCAATACCATTAAGCGTATGATTTAATATCAATTCATTTAGTCCTTGCTTTTTTCGTTCAATATTGACTAACCTTAATACTTCTAACGCTTCCGATGAAGAATCGACCTCTTCAATTTTGTTGCTGCCACTCTCAATTTCATCATTTGATGAATTGTTATTTGTTGATGTTCCATGATCATGATCAGGTAAATCAACTTTCTCTTTAGGATAGATCAGATCTAAATCCTTGAATAATCCCTTATTCAATTCCTTTAAATCGTGAAAATTAATATGGTATCTCTTCGCAATATGCCAAATGGTATCTCCACTTTTTACATTGCAATTAGATGCATATACAGGTGTACCAATTCCAATGACAATTAGCGACATTGCGACATATTTCAATACGGTTATAATCTTCATAACCCTAATATGACACACTTTGTCATCATTTATTCATTTCCGTAATCGGCAAATTCACCATATCCTGATTCATCTTGTTTAAATGTATATTTAAGTATTCTAGGCTCGGCTTCATAGCCAAAGTATTCATCTCTAACTTTAACTATATCACCAATAAAGAAATCTCTTTCAAATTCATAATTAGAGTATTGCAAATCAATTTCAGCATTAAATTCGACATCAATATATCTTTCGGCTAACTGATTTTTACCTTCTTGTTGTTGCCAAGATTTATATTGATCTGATGATGGATCAATATCAATTTGTTTTCCTGTTTGTTGGTCAATAACAGGATTACCATTCTCATCAAATAATTTAGTTGAAATATTAGATTCTACAACCATTTCTAGCCTATCTATATTAGTTGCTCCTTGATTGTAATCTTGAGCATATTCAACATCAATACTTACTCCTTGACCATTATCTTGACTAAATGTCGAAATAACTCTACAAAATGTCTTTTTATTTTCACTATTTTCAAAATACTCACTTGAAATCAAGTTATCCATTGATTGAGCAAATAAAACACTTGATGTTCTATCTACACCTTCAATAAATCTAAATGTTATTTGACCATTTTCAAATGTTGTATAACATCCACATTTATTAGCTTTTAGCAATGGTAACAAGAAATCGGCTATTTCTTCTCTAGGTGCTTGTGTTTGATCTATAGTAATATTAAATGTAGGTTGAATAACATTTACTCCAACTATCTTTCGATAAGATAAAGCACCTAATCCTAAATTTTTATAAACTAAATTATATACTGCAGTTGCAAGATCTGTTTCTAATTGATAAGGATTTAAAATACATCTTGTATGTAATAACCATTTAGCCTCAAATCCTTTTACATCAATCATTCTTGCACCTTCACTATTAAAAGTATATTGAACGCTTTTAATGATCCATAAATAAGGCTTATTAGGTATCTTGATGTAATTACCCATTTTTAAAGCCTGTAAATTATTTAATGTTGCAGGTGCATACACCTCAAATTCTCCAATATCATAATAAGATACTTCAAACCAACATTGACTAGGCTCTACAACTGCAAATGATTTTAGTGTGTATTTGCCTATAATCTCTACATAAGGAATCATTCATATCTCCTCCTATATGTAATGGTAAAATACACATTATCACTTACTTGAAGATGTCCATCTATGTATTCTCCAACATTAAAAGTATTTTTTCCTGTTTCAAGTTGTAACCAATCAGTACCATTGAAATTCAAATAACTTAATACAGGTTGATTATTATATGTTGTTGATCCATTTATTTTTATGTATTTATTTCCACGAACGGTATTAATCTCAACTTCATCATTTTGTTGTAAAGTTAAATTCAACCACATAAACCATCCATTTTGTTCTCCTGTAGAACAAGCTATATAAGGATTTTCAACATTTTCAAGTGCAGTAATTTTAATATTCATTCCTACACTTACATCTCCATCATTCTCGAATGTTTTAGTTGCATCTACATCCAATGCTCCAAATGGTCTTCCGTATTCAGTAAAATATTGACCTGTTGCCATTGGAAAATATAATAAATCAATATACATTGAAATAGCAGCAACCACTTGATTCAGATCTTCCCAATAAGGTTGATTACAATATATGTCTAATTGAATTTCACATAAAGACATCATTCGTGTATATGGTGGAATTGTTGCAATTCCTTTTATAGTAGTTGTATTCCCTTTTTCAGTTTGATGAAGCGTTACATATTGTTTCGATTTAACCACTTTTGTGAAGAAATCTATGCTCTCTTTGACATCAGGTAAAACTTTAAATGTCATCGAAATTCCTCTTGGAAGAGCCTTTACACCTTCAATAATAGTTCCATCTAAATATGGAGATGAAACATCTTGAATTTCCGTTTCAATTCCGTGTAACGCTTCACATTTGCTTAATACAAAATATTGATTATTATTAAGGAGATCAAGTATTTCCCCATTCTTATTTTCTAAAATTAGTTCCATATCCTAACCTCCTATTGCTCTCTTTGTTTGTAATGCTGCTTTATGTAAAGCAAGTTTAGATGTTTCCATCTTCTCAAATTTATAATCGAATTTATAATTATTAACGACATTTTGATTCTTGATCATGTTAAATAATTGTTCTACCCAAGCAGGTGTAGATGAATTGTCAAAACCAACAATTCCTGAATTATCTACCTCAAGACTATTATTCATTTTATCTAAAGAATGTTGCATATCTTTAGTTACATTTCCTATTTCATCAGTAAATCCTTCACCAATTCCAAGTGCAAGATTTGTTCCGATTTCTTCTTCAAATAATTTACTTGGTGATTCAATTCCAAAGAATTTCTTAACACCACTAACAATTGAATTTCCAAACTCTTTTATCTTTTTCCATATTGCATCAAAGTCGATAAAACCTTCAAAAATACCTGCTAACATATCGCCACCTGCTTTAATTAAATCAGGTATTCCTGAAAGCAATCCTTTAACAATTGCTGCAATAATTTCAGGCAATTTGGCAACAAGTTGTGGAATTGCTTGTATTAATCCTTCGGATAATTTTAATGTTAAATCAATTCCTGCTTTTATCAATTTTGGTAAATTTCGTGAAATTGCACCTAACAAATTTTCGATAAGTACAGGAATTTTGTCTATCAATTTTGGAATTGCTGCAATCAATCCATCAGCCAATGCCATAACTAATTTAATTCCTGCATCGATGATAACATCAAGATTTTCTAAAATAGTATTTGCACATTGTAAAATTGCATCAATGATAATTGGTATCAATTCAGGCAGCATTGAGGAAATTGCATTCAAAATTTGAACAAATCCATCGGATATAGTTTGAATTATAGATGGTAGTGACTCAACTAAAACTTGAATTAATTGAGGAAATAACGCACTAACAATTTCTATAATATTTGGCAATAATTCTTGTGCTTTTTGAATCAAAGTTGATAAAATACCACTAATTCCTTCAGCAAGTTGACTAGCACCTTCACTTGATCCACTAAATGCATTTTTCAATCCTGTACCAATTAATTCAACAAAAGGCTTAATTGTTTCTAATAATCCTGCAAATGCATTTTTTAATGAAGTCATTATAGGCTCGGCAATTGCACCAAGTTCAGCCAATGATTGTGTTAATCTAGTTTGAGCCTTTTCAGCTTCAATGATATCTTTGTTATTTTCTTTATAATGTTCGGCTTGTTCGCCATATAATTTATTTAATTCTTTACTGATTAATTTGCTACGCTCTTCTTCAGTATTACATTTTTCAAGTTGAGCATTGAAATCATCAACATTAACACCTGCCCATTCAAATGCATCGGCTAATGATCCTTCAACTTGATTACCTAAAGATATTGTGTGATTAATTGATTCAGCAAGTGATTCAGTTGGCAATGCTTCGCCATAAGTCGCAAATACTCCTGTAAGAATATTAGTATAATCGGCTAATTCTTCTTCAGTTTTTGTAAAGTCGGCTAATTGTTGCATTGCTTCAGTAGATTTGCCTGTATCACCTAAAATAGCATTAAAATCAGCATAGTGTTTTTGCATTGTTTCAGCACTAAATCCTGCTTTTGTAAAAGCAGTTTCTAGTTGTGCTTGTTCTTTTCGGAATTCTCTAGTGCCTTCAGCCAATCCCATTAACGATCCAACTGCACCTGTAACCATTCCTGCTACACCTAATGCAGCACCACCAATACCTTTTCCAATTTTAGATGCAATACCTTCAGCACTCTTCCCTTGTTCCTCTTGAGCCTTTGTTAACTCTTCTAATTCTTGTTTAGTTTTAACTCCTGCATCAGTTAATTCTTTTAATGATGCTGAATAATCATCAGTTTGCTTTTCAGCTTTATTTATTTTAGCAGTTTGTTGATTAATAGCAATTTGAAGATTCTTTGCTTCTTTTGTATTGCCTTTACCTGCTGCTTCCATCTCTTCAAGTCGCTTCTTCATATCCGAAAGTTTCATTTTTTCGGCTTCAAGCACTTTATTTAATTGAGTAATTTTAGCAGTTAATCCATCAGTAGAATCAGACCACTTGCCTAATGAAGATGTTGCAACATCAAATTCACTATTAACCGTTTTAATGTATTGATTTAGTTGTTGTGTAGATGATGAGAATTGACTAATATCAGCCTTAAAGACCGTAGTTATAGTATTTTCATCCATTCTTTTCACCTCCTAATGCCAAGAAGCGTTCTTGGATGTTACCCACACTTTATCATTATTTTTATTTTGTTTTTGATAAAGATGGATTATTGTTTGCACATAAAGTTCTAATACTTCTCGATAGTCACGCTTTTTAATCTCAAATGGTGAAAGTCCTACAAATTGTTGCGAAAGAAACATAACAATTTCAAAACTTGAAGTATTTTTTTTAGAAGAAGGTGAGGCTTGTGCTTTAACCCCACCTTTAATTAGTTTTTTTCGGCTTTTCCGTATTCACCTTTAATTGCTTTACCAATAGCCAACATAAATTCGTGTAAATCGTTTGGCCTTAATAATTTTAAATGTTCATCTTTAAAATCGCTAAATACATTTTTCAAGAATTCCATGATCAGATCCATTTGTCCTTTGAAATCAGTATCTTTCGATTTAGTTTGAAACTCTTCAAACTTAATGATAGTATCAAAAGAGAAACCATAGCATACATAAGTATGTATAGGCTCATTTGATGAATTGCTTTCATAAATGTTTAACTTAATTTCCATATTATTTGCTCCTTTTCATATGTAAATTAACCTAAAATTGTTGCAGCATTATCAGGTGTTACAACTTGTGCAAAGAAAGTAGTTACTAATGTTTCAATTTCACTTGCAGTTAAACCATCAGGAATTATTAGATCAAAGTCTAAATTTCTTTTACCTGTTGAAGTCCAAGCCTTTTTAGGTGCAAGATTAACGATTTCTATTGATTGACCTTCAGATCCTGTACCATCATCAATTGTTGCACTTGATTTACTAATTGAATTAACCTTGCAATGATATGCCCAATAAATTTCACAAGGTGAATCAACTGATCCATCGTGAAGAGCAACACCAATTGCTATATAAGGTTTAGTTGATCCATCAGGATTTGTTGCAATAGCTTTTTTTGCACTTGATCCTTCTCCAATAGTAACAACTGCATCACCTAATAATTCAGCAGCAACTTCAGGTGAGATTCTAATTGTTTCAAAAGTTCTAGTAACTTGTTTTGCACCATAAACTCTATCTTGTACTATGTTATCAGCATAAATAGATTCATTGTCATCAGTAACATCAAATGAAACTGATTTAACAGGTGCTAATACTTTTGGTGTTCCATAAGTGATAGTTCCATCACTTGCTTCAGTTTCAATCGCATAATATAAATGCGAACATCCTCTATATTGTACTCCCATTATTTTTCCTCCTAAATATAATCTATTTTTTTTACATCAGCTTGGCGAGAAAACCAAGTTTCGTGATATGTTTGATTTGCATATCCTACTCCTGATGTTATGTAATTTTTTTGTTTTAGTAAATTTAATGCTTGGATTAGCCTTGAATATAATGTCGATGCATCTTTGGTATAGTATTTAATGTTAAATTCATAAAGAATTGCTTTAGTAACATTATCGGCATTGATCTGATCTCCTGTATAATTCTCGAATATTGTAAAATACTCATCAGGTAATGATTGAGGTGCATCACCTTCAGCATATACAGGTATTGGATTATCATTATCATCGTTGATGACTAAATCACTAAATATATCAATCATTATTCATTGCCTCCTTTATTACTTTGTTGAATTCTTCTTGTTGAATTCTTAAAACTTCTTTTTTTACACTTCCGTTAACTTTAACTGCATTGTGTAATCTAAAATCGGCTGCAATATGTGGAGTTCCAAAAGCTAATAATGTAACTTCAGGAGCAACATTCCAACTTACACCTACATATGCATATACATACCCACCAACATTTTCAACAGGCATTTTTTCAACTTGTTGTGCATTTCTTTTAGCATTACCTGTTGATCTACCTTTTCCTTTAAAGTCATATGGTGAGTTGTCCATTGCCTCGACAACCTTTTGATTTGCATAATCTTTAGATTTAGTTAATGCATTCATTGTTGCTTGTACTACTGCTTGTTCACCAAGTTTAGCAACTTTTGATTGAAGTTTTGCCAAATCTTTATAATCAATTAAATCTTTTGCCATTATGCTCCACCTTCTAGAATTTCTAAAGGTAATACTGCATATCTCGAACGCATTTCAACATTTTCAGGTTGACCTTTAACAAGATAATTAACTCCATTAATAGTTAAGATATCTCCTGATTTAAAATCTTCCTTCCACCAAGTTGTATATGTAGTTTTTACATTTACAACTACTAATCCATTTGCATTTAATTCACTTGTTCCCTTTTGCTTGAATTTCCCTCTCAAATTTGCTACTTCTACTACTTCTTTTTGAGTTCTTCCATTGATTATGACAACCTGTGTTCTTTTTTGTACTGCAGGAGTCACAAATTCTCTTATTGGAGCAGGATTAAACATCTTGATCCTCACTATGTGGATGATTTGCTCTTAAAGTAGCAACAAGTGAAAGAGTTGTTGAAGTGAAATCTCCATCTTCTATTAGATCAGTAACGGCTTTTGCTAATAAGTATTCAGCACTTTCCGAATTAAGATATCTATTAGAAATGCCTTGTTCATATAGCATTGTTTTAGCCATCATCATCCAATCTTGTACAAATTCTTCTTGACCTGAATCAGCCAAGTTTGTCATTGTCTTTATAATTTCATTTGCCATAGTTCCACCTCCATATATATGGAAGGCTATAAGTGAAAGGAGCAAAGCCTTATAGCCTTTTTAAAATTAATTTTTATTCTCCTGCTTTAGTTACTGCGATGAATCCATCTTTCTTAACTACTGATCCACCTAGATCAACTGTTCCACGAATAGTTAACATATTAGCAGCGAATTGATAATCTTCACTTACCTTAACTTCATAATCGCTGAATAATGCTAATTCGAAGTTTTCAGGTTGACCATAAATCATTGAAACTCCATTTGTTTCAGCATCAGCAAGTGCAGTTAAATTAGGATTTAAACAATATCTTACTGATAATCCACCATCTTTGATTGTTCCTGTATTAACATTGTCAGTATCAGGAGTAATTTCATAAACTGCTTGAAGTGTTGTATCAGATCTTACATCACCAAATGCAATTAAATCAGCTTTAGTTAAGAATAACCAAGCATTGCCATAAACTGATTCATCACTACCATAATTTAAAGCGATTTTTCTTAATGTTGTATCATCAATAGCACTAATCTTTAAGTTAGTAGGTTTTGCTAATAATGTATCGCTTAAAATTGCATTAGTAATAATAGATGCAGCCTTAACTCTTAATGATTTTTCAGCACTATCAACAATCTTTCCTTCATAATCAAGTGGTGATTGTTTCATAACTTGGTTTGTAATTGCTGAAATAATTCCATATGATGCAGGTGTAATTGTCTTGAATGCATATGTTGGATTGCTTTCAGTAATATTTTGACCTTCAGTTTGTGCATTTGTAGTTCCAATTGAAACTTCATAAGCAACTTTGTATGCTCCCATACCAACTGCATTTGTTTTCTTTACTAAATCAACGATACTTGATACACGATTAAATGTAGGTCTGATATAAGGATCTACTTCAGTTGGAGTAGCAATTGTACCTGATGCAATTGTTACTGCTCTTAATTCTTTAACAGGAATTGATCTCTTTCCTGATTTTTTAAATTCTTCTGCTCTTTCTTCTAATTGTTTTCTTAATTCTTCATTCATTTTTTTCATACCTCTCTCTTCTTTATTTTCAAATACTAAAATTTTTGATCTTGCTCCTTCAGGATTTCCTTCAGGATCATCTTTTGGTTTATCTAATGCATCAATTTGAGCCTCAACTTCTTTTAATTCAGCCTCTAATTCAACTTTTTCGGCTTCAAGTTCAGCAAGAGAATCACCTAGTTCTTTTAATTCAGCTTCATCTTCGGAAGCATCATTCTTTTCCTTGATTTCTTCTAATTCTTTATCGATTTCATCAAGTCTTTTTTGGCATTTAGCCTTTTGTTCTTCTAGGAATGCTTTTAATTCCATTTTTTCTTTACCTCCATTAGTTTCATTTTGTTTGCATTTCTTAACTTTAATAACGAGATGTGTCTTTTGGTCTCCACCAAGTTATTCTTCACAATCTCCATCGCTTCATAACATTCTTTATTTCTCGCCATAAGGTTAGTTTGTGAGTAAGCACCATTTACACATAGAGCAACATCAAATACTTTTCCGATGCCTAAAATTGTACGATGCACTTCACCATCTTTTATTTCTTCATGATCATCGCTAACCGTAAAAGCAAAACTACCTTCTTTTAATAATCCTGCTTGTACCATCTTATAAATATCACGATTTTCAGTAGTATCTATAAGTTCAGCGTGAATGAATACCCCTTTTTCATCAGGTGTTAATGTTAATGATCCGTTCCTTGTTCTTGCCATTGGGAAGAAATCATCATTGTGATTGTACTTAAATACAACATCACTCATATCAGCATTATCAAATGCTTTCTTATCAATTTGTTCATAAAAGCCACCATCCCAAAATTCTATATAAGTTTCTTGGTCAAATACAATTGGATAACCTTCAATTATCATTTTTCCTTCTTCTTTTTCATCGGCTCTTACTTCACATTCATTAAGCCTGATTTCCTTCATTAGTTTTTCCTTCATTAGTTCCACCTCCAAATTCATTATCTAAATTGTTATATCCTCTTGGTCTTGCTAATCCTTCTCCATTTGGAAGAGGAGCATAACCATACATTTCTCTATATTCATCAAGTGTAAATACACCTGCAGCAATTGTAGCTTGTACAACCTTTGTAATTTCGCTTGTACTCATTAATTGAATCTTCATTGGATAAAGTTCTACTCTATCACCATAAGATGTTTGCCATTGACTAAAGAATACTTTTGACATTGCTTGTGCTAAACTGATAGCAGCAGGTTCAATCCAATTTTCATAAAATGCTTCTTTTTCACTTTCACCAAATTTTCCTTCAAGCATTTCGATTGTTACACCTGTATGAAGTAATACATTTTCTTTTATTTCTCTTAATGTTGCTGCATCTACCATCTTTAATGATCTTTGAATGTTTTGATATTCAGCACCATTATCTAATACACCAATTCCTGATTTA
>Ga0265300_10001065_pt1 | contig 26992 bp, 19 predicted proteins | sample AusTroGonzalo_MG_FD_193482 | JGI IMG/M metagenome (GOLD analysis project Ga0265300, IMG submission 193482) | Bovine rumen microbial communities from tropical cattle in Woodstock, Queensland, Australia - Gonzalo_03 | ecosystem: Host-associated > Mammals > Digestive system > Stomach > Rumen ...
GTCATGCCGCGCGACTTCCGCTTTGCGACTCTTGCGAACAAAGGTCTTGGCCCTGTGCATGCGCAGGATCTCACGCGAATCGAGTATGATCCGGCGCAGTCGGGCGTCCGCATCGGCGAGGCCGTGTCGGCCTATCTTGAAACGGGCAAGGCCACGCCTTGTTCCATTGCCGTCTCGTTCAAGCGAGGGGAGACGATATAGGGATGATTGTCGCGGGGAGGCTTTTAACGCAGAGGCGCAGAGACGCAGAGTGTGCAATTGAAGATTTAAGAAGGCGGATGAAAGTCAAAATCGGAGATAAGGAATAAAATCATGAAAAGAAAATCATTAGGCGGCAAAATCAGATCTTTGTTGTTTTGTCTCGTCGCAGTTGCTTCTGCCTCGACCCTGAATGCGGAATCCTTGAAGGTGCTGGCCATCGGCAATAGTTTTACGGGGTCGTTGAATATGGACTTGCCGCGTATTGCCAAGGACTGCGGATGTGAATTGGAATATTGCCTCTTGATTGTCGGCGGGTGTTCGATGATGCGTCAAATGGAGCTTGCTGACTTGGCTGCGGACGATGCGACGTATGCACCGTGGAATGCGCTCTTCAACTATAAGGCTGGCACGACCTTTACGTGTCGCGACGGCAAGGTTATTCCGCTCTGCAACTCCCTGGTGCCAGTGATGCGGGCCCAGAAGGACGGCAGTGCCGCGAAGCCGCGCTGGGATGCGAACATTCACAAGGTCCTGGCGGGCGAAAAGTGGGACGTTGTCGTCATCCAGCAGTCGAGTCAGGCGAGCTGGAAGGCCTCGACCTACGAGCCGTGGGCGGGAGAGATGATCAAGCTCATCAAGTCCAAGGCTCCTCAGGCGAAGATCATGCTGCAGCAGACGTGGAGCTACAACGAACTCTGTCCGCGGCTCAAAAACTGGGGCATGACATCGAAAGAAATGTACAAGAAGCTGACGGCCGCGTATCTTGCGACGGCGAAGCGTCATGGTCTTGAAATCATCCCGACCGGCAAGGCATTTGAGCTCTATCGGGCCAAGAAGCCGGTATTGAGTCCGATCGACGACGTGGTTGGCCAGCCGGCAACGGACGGCGTCATGCCGCGTGATGGCGAGAAGTTCGACGCCGTCCACGCTTCGACCCTTGGTTGCTATCTCCAGTCTTGCGTTTGGGTCGCGAAGCTGTTCGGCTCCGACCTTGCCAAGGCGAAGCTTTCGAAGCCGCTTGTTCAACGTGGCTATTCGCTGGACTTGATTCGCGCATGTGCGCTGGAAGCCGTCAAGTGGAGCGAAGAGGCGAAGGAGGACGTGCGGATACCGGACTGCGGCATCGCATCGGAGCCGGAGGCTTGCCGCCCTGCGTCGCGTTTCGTCTCGGCGCCGTGGTGGACTGCGCGTCTCGCGGAGAAGCGGAGAACAATCGCGCAAGCGAAGGGGGCCTGCTACGACCTTGTCCTCGTGGGCGATTCGATTACCCATCGCTGGGAGAACAAGGACAACGGTGCCAAGGTGTATCCGAAGCTGAAGGAGCGCTTCAAGGTGCTCAACCTTGGCAGCGGCGGCGACAAGACCCAGAACGTCATCTGGCGTTTCGAGAACAATGGCGAGCTCGACGACTACACGGCAAAGGTCTTTGCGGTCATGATCGGCGTCAACAACGGTCCCGCCGATCCTGACGGAACTGTCGCGGGCGTGAAGAAGATCGTCGAGATGATTCGCGCCAAGCACCCCGAGTCGAAAATTCTCCTGCAGGCGGTCCTCCCGCACGGCAAAGCGCCGCGAAATGCAGTCTCGGCACGCGTAATCAATCCGAAACTCAAGGCATACGCGGAAAAGTCCGGTTGCGCATGGCTCGACATGACCGAGAAGTTCCTGGGAGAAGACGGCGAGATAAAGTCTGGGCTTATGATGCCAGACGACCTTCATCCTGTCAAGGGAGGATACGAGATATGGCTCGCGGAGCTAACGCCCGTCGTCGAGAAGATGCTTGAATGCCGCTGAACGGCGAAGAGCAGTAAGTCTGGAGGTATGCAGTGAAGAGTTGGTCAAAAGTTCTGGTCTGCAAGTGTGCTGGAATCATTGCCCTTGCCGCATTCGCCGCGCCAGGGGACTTGGTCTTTTCGGAAGATTTCGAGCAGACGCTGGACGGATGGAAGCCGTTTAAGAAGAGTGCGCACAATCCGTGGAAGATTGAATCGGGAATCGGTCGTCCACGCGGCGTCGCGATGCCCCCGACATCTTGCCTTGTCTGGGAACGCAGTGCGGAGGATTCGCCGACGTATGGCCTTATGCGCATAGTGCCCGTCAAACCGGGGCAGATACTCAAGTTGACGGTGTCGACGCTGATGGAGTCGGATCCCAAGGGCTTCACGAAGGGGCCGAACGTCGCCATCGGCATCGGCAATGCCAAAAAGTTTTCTATTTGGAAGGCAACCAACCGTTTTGCCGAGCATAACCTGCGCGATGTTCACGGCTGGCATACTCTCGAGCTGACGCTGCCGGCCATTCCGGCCGAGGCGGACCGCATCCAGATCGTCTTTGAAGTGGACGGCAAGTCCGTCGGCCGATTCCGCTTTGACGACCTGGAGATTCGGGTCGCCGAAGAGAAAGAGCTGGATCTTTTCACCTGTTCTCGTGCCGGCTGGACTGGTGCCGAGGGCAAGGTGCTCTTTTCGTCCGTCGTCTGCATCGGCTCGGAGAAGTGTCCGCGCAAGGATCTCGTTCTCAGGCTCTCGGCCGGCGCGAAGTCCTGGCCCGTGGCGCTTGACTCGCGCAATATTGCAGAGTCGGTCGTTGACATCGCCGAGCTGCCGTTGGGGGCGACGCCCGTCAGGCTGACGGCATCCGCAGCTGACGGCAAGGAGCTCGGATCGGTCGAGCGAACATTCACGCGCGAGCCGGTGCGGCCAATGGGGAAGCGTCCGAAAGTCCATTTCGACGCTCATCAGCGGATGGTCATCGACGGCGAGCCGATCTTCCCGCTCGGCATCTACTGGCACTATCGGGACAACGACGACGACGAGGCGCTGAAGATGCTGGCAGCTTCGCCGTTCAATTTCGTCGTCTCTTACGACAAGAACCTGTCGCGAGAGATGATGGATCGGCTGGCCGCCACGGGCAAGAAGGTTTTTGTCAACCTGAGCGTGGCCTACAAGTTCCCGCCGGAAGCCCGCACGCGTCCGCTAAAGACAATTAAGAGCGAAGCCGACGCCGAGGCATTCGTGCGCGAGAAAGTGGCGCTTCTGAAGAACCATCCGGCGCTCCTCGGGTGGTACATCGCCGATGAGCTTCCGCAGTCGATGATGCCGACGCTTCGGGCGCGGCAGGTGCTCTTGAAGCGCCTCGATCCAGAGCATGTGACGGGCATGTGCCTCATCGGCGCCAACGGGCTGCGCGAGTTTTCGGATTGTGCCGACTGGATGGGAATGGACTGTTACCCTGTCGGCGGACTGAGCGCCAGCGAGGAGGAGAAGGTTCATCCGAACATGCAGATGTTCTCTGCAATATGCGAGCGTGCGCAGGAGCAGACAAAGGGGCTCAAGCCCGTGTGGCCCGTGCCGCAGGCCTTCAACTGGCAGGCGGACTATCCGAACGAGACGTATCCGTGGATGCGTTTCCCGAATTTCGCCGAGTGCAGGTCGCAGGCGTGGCTCAACCTGGCGGGCGGCGGCAACGGATTCTGCTACTTCATGTTCCACTCGATCTACCGGGCGTGGAAGAAGGGCGACCGCCAGCCGTATGAAGACCTGATTCGCTCAGTTGAAGAAGTCCGCAAGTTGGGGAATATATTCCTGTCAACCGAGTCGGCGCCGCAGATCGCGGAAGTCCCGACATCTCTCGCGGTCCGCAGCCTTTCTTATCGTGGCGCGCGGTATGTCATTCTCTGCAACAAGACCTGGAAGTCGGTTGCAGGTCAGCTGGTGTTGCCGGATGCATGGGACGCGGCATCTGTCGAGGTTGGCGAAAAGACGGTCCTGAAGGGCGGCACGACGCTTGCCTACGACCTGCCGCCGATTGGCGTCTCGGTGATGCGGCTGATTCGGAAAAACGACTTAATAAAAGCAAAGAAAGGAAAAACCAAGCTATGACGACGCAACTCTACAGGAAACTGATGGTACTGCCGGCGCTCGCGCTAGCGGGCATGTCCTTTGGGCAGACGTGGGAGTGGACCAACACCTCCGTCCCAGCCGCGAGCAAAAGTGGTCACGGCGACCGGAATTGGGCCGCTGTCGCGAACTGGGGCGACGGCTCATCTGGCTATCCGTCGATCACTTCCGATTCGGCGCTCAGTGACGCCTATACTTTCAACCAGTCGATTTCGCGTTGGCAGTTGATCAGGTTGCCTGCATTGGATCAGCAGCCAGGCGGTTATCTCGGCACGCTCCAGGGCGGCTTCCACAATTCGATTGTCCTGACATCGACGGGCAAGCAGGCCAATCGCCTCTTCATGGTTGCGAACCCGAATGACTATGTCGGTGACTGGATGATCGAAGGGGCTTCGCCCGGAGTGGGTGTTGAAACGGGCTTCATGCTCCCGGCTACGGAATCCTTCACGCCCGTTCTCCAGCGTGTAAACATCGCCGGTGGCATGCAGTTCAAGGTTGCGACGGGCGGCACGGCTGAGCTGGCCTATCCGTTCGGGGAGGGCGCGTTCGGGGTGAACAAGTCGATTGCTGGACTGGACGAAACGTCCGGTACGCTTGACATCACCCGCTCGCCCGGTCCGCGCAGCGAACTCCGCGTCTATGCGGGCGAGGTTGTCCTAACGGGACGCGCCTATGCGGACGGGGCCTCGTATGTCTCCGGCACGGCGCTTCATCTAGACGCCTCGAATCCGGATACGCTGACAACCGATGCGAACGGGTTCGTCACGGCGTGGCGCGATGCGGACGGCGGAGTGCGCTTCGCGCGTCCGGTTGCGTCGATAGCGGCTCCAAAGGTGCGTGCGGGCTATGTCAACGGACGGGCGGTCGTAGACTTCGGCGCGCAACAGTACGATTCGACGACCGTTTACGGCGACCCGTCCGAGCTGGGCGATCCCTCGCGCCTGGAACTGGACGAGGCCGTGGGCGGGATCCGCGAGTTCTTCGTTGTCTTCGCCGACACTACGCCGACCAATTGCGGTGCGGCATTTGTCAACGTCGACACATATTCGCGCGCGCTCACCGCCGGCGCGCTCTTCGGGAACGACCATCCGCTTCTTGCGGACAAGACGTCCTTTGCTGCAATCGAGACGGCCGACATTTCGCTCGACGCCCAGGCTGTGGCGCATACGGTTTCGGACGTCGACTTCTCGCGGGGTCTGCATGTCGTCGGCGTCGGGCACCGCGGAAACTATACGGGCGTCCTTTCGGTGCTGGGAGCGCCTAATGCATCTGGCAGCCGGTCTGGCGGTACGCGCGTGGCGGAGATTCTCGCCTACACGAAGGCGCTGACGCCTGACGAGCGCCGCCAAAACGTCGCTTACCTGCGCCGCAAGTGGCAGGCGGCGGACGACGTGGCAGATCTCGACTACGGCGTCCTTTCGCTTGAGGGCGACGTGACGGTTCAGATTGCGGACGGGACGACGGTCGAGGTCGGCGAGCTGAGGGTTGCGGACGGCGTCGCCAAGCTGGTAAAGACCGGCGGCGGAACGCTTGTGATCGATTCATATTTCACGCCCGGCGTGCCCGTCGAGGTGCGCGGCGGCAGCGTGAAGTTCGCGAGCTCCGGCGAGACGGTGGAGCCGGAGAAAGCGTCGGGCCCGCTCGTCTGGCTTGACGCCAACACGCTTTCGGGCGATTCGGTGACCGAGTGGGCGGATGCGCGAGGTGCGGGCGCGGCGTCCATCTCGGCCAGCCGCGAGGCCGATACGTATCCTGCGGCGACGCTCGACGAGACGACTGTCGCAGGCAAGAAGATGGTGGACATGGGCGCGGCGTTTTCGCAGGCCGGTGATTCGACCTACTTCCTCATCAAGCAGGGGGGAACGAAGCTCGGCAGCGTCGTCCGCTGCGGATTCATGGTCTACTACAAGAACGTGGCCGGCGCCGTCGTGCCGTCTTCGGCGGACAATTCGCTACGCGTGACCTCCGGCAACACCAGCTTTATCAACGACGCGTGGGCGAACGCCTATGCTGTTGGCGGGGCCTGGACTCTGGACGGTCGGCCGATCGATCCGGCGAACTGCCGTGCGGCGGACGGCAATACGGCCGGCGAGGTCCACGTGGTTGGGTTCAGGTTCTCGTCCAAGATGCCAGCGAACATGCTGGGCGCGGACCGCGACGCCGTGGTGGGTTCGGCTAAAAACAACCGCGGCGGCATCAAGTTTGGCGAAGTGCTGCTCTACGACCGCGTCCTTTCCGAGCGCGAGTGGAAGGACACCGAGGCCTATCTGGTCAAGAAGTGGAAGGAAACGCGGCATCCCGCCGACATGGCGAACGAACAGCCGCTTGACCTGACGTATGCGGGCGATGCCGACAACGTCATCGACGTCGATTCCGACCGCGGGCTCGCGAGCGTTACGTTCAACCCGACGAAGCCGCTTGTCAAGAGGGGCGCCGGCACGCTGACTCTGCCGATGGCTCTGGCAAGCACCGTTCCGAGTTGTGCGGTCGAGGGCGGCTCGCTCATTGCCTCGGTCGAGTTTGCGCTTAAGGACGTCCTGACGCGCGCCTACTATCACGGAGACGCCATGGACGCGTCCTCTCTGCTGACGACTACCGTCGACGGCGTCGTGCGCGTGGATGGTTGGAAGTCCGCGTCTGGACAGGCGATTACGGCGCAGCCGCACGATACGCCACAGGCGGAGGATCGTCCAATTCTTGCCGATGTGACGATCAACGGTCTGTCGCGCAAGGTGGTTGACTTCGGTAGCTATGCGACCGTCAAGTCGTCGCAATTGCCGACGGACGGGACGAGCTACGGCATGACAATCAATGGTAATACAGCGGCCCCGCTCGCGGAGCTTCACTATGTCGCCTGTGACAGCGATTCGAAAGACGGGACGGCCGACAGCGCCCGTTCGCCGATTGTCGGCAATTATGCTCAGACCAGCTTGGTTGACAACACGAATCCAATTTGGCGCGGTGACCAGAAGGGTTACCTGGCAATCAAGCGTCAAGCCTCTGCCTTTGCCTATGGTGACGCCTGGTTGAACGGTGAATCCGTTACGGCGTATGAAGCAATTCCGGAATTCAAGAAGTTCTACCAGGTCACGATGGTTCCGACTGGCACACTCTCCGTTGCCTGGACGCTAGCCCGTCGCTCGAACAATGAGATAGGCGGTGTCAAGATCGGCGAAGTGATCATGTTCTCCGAACGTAACACGGTAGCCGAGAGACAGGCGCTGGACGCCTATCTCGCAAAGAAGTGGTTTGGAACAGGCGATGGCTATCTGCAGTCCTTCGAGACCTTGTCGGCAGGGACCGGTTCTGCGCTGCGACTTTCGCTGGTGGATGGCATGACGGCGTCGGCGGGCGCTCTTGCGGGTGGCGGTACCGTTGGCGTAGGTGACGTCTATACGGCACACGTCACGGTCGGAGACGATCCGGCGGTGGCGGGGACGCTGACCGTCGATGGCAACCTGACGCTGGCAAGCGGTGCGACGCTAAACGTCGATCTCTCGTCTGCGGCCTGCGACAAGTTGGTTGTCTCTGGATGGCTCAAGCTGGCCGGTACTGGCGTTGTTCAAGCAGAGTTCATTCCAGGCTCAGAACGGCTCTACGACGAATATGTGATCGCCGAAGCGGCGGGCGGAATCGCACGAGACAATCTGAAGAACTGGACGGTGAATTCTACGACGGGAGTGTCGGCCAAGCTCCGCATTGTAGATGGGACTAAGCTTGTCCTTGACTTTAAGTCTCGGGGGTTCAGCCTTATCTTCAGGTAATTGACCATAACAATGACCTGCCTTGCTTCTGTCCTTCTCGCGGTCGTCAATCTGCAGACCGTGCGCGATGTTCCCTACCTTGAAGGGGAGGAACTGGCAACGGCTTCGACTTCGCGCGTGGCAAGCTGCAAGTTGGACATCCGATACCTTGAGGGGCAGAAGGATTTTCCGACGCTCGTCTGGTTCCATGGCGGCGGATTGACCAAGGGCAACAAGAACTTCTATACGACGGAGGAAACCGGGCAACGCATGGCGGAAGTGACCTGTCAGTACCGTCTGCTGGGAGAAAACGGAGTTACGAATGGAGCCGATTGCGTCGAAGATGCGGCAGCTGCAGTCGCGTGGACGATAAGGCACATCCATGAATACGGCGGCAATCCGCAGCGCGTATTCGTGGCTGGCTCTTCGGCCGGAGGGTATCTCACGATGATGGTTGCGATGGATCCGAAGTGGCTTGCGAAGTACGCACTCAAGCCTTCTGACATCGCCGGCATTGCACCGAACTCGGGACAGGCTACGACGCATTATGCCGTTCGCAGGTTCCGTGGCGACACGCGGCCGTCGGAGTATCCCGTCCTTGACGACATGGCTCCACTCTACCATGCGCAGAACTGGCGGGACATGCCCAGGCGGATTCTCTCGATTACCGGAGAGCCCCCGTGGGAATGGAAGTGCCGCGCCGAGGAAAACGAGCTTCTGATAGCAACGCTGAAAGCTCTGGGACATCCGCATGCGCAATATGTGCGACTGCCATTTGCCGATCATGGGCGAACATTTGACTGGGGGCGCGAATACATCGTCCGTTTTGTTCTGGGTGAGTTTCCCGAAGACCTCGTGATCCGGAAGGAAAACAAGCATTAAGGACATATGCAAATGAATCGTGGTCAATTCATTCTTTCTCTGCTGGCGCTGGCTTCTTTTGTCGGGCTCTCGTTTGGGGCGCAGATCGCGGAGCTGGAGGTGGGGCGGGCGAAGGCTGCCGTAGTGTATCCCGAACATTATCTTAAAGATCCCGGGGCGGGGTTCCCGCTTGTGATGCTGTCGGACGTGGAAGAGGCCTCTGGGGAGGTTCAGGCGCTTGCCGACGCGTACAAGGAGGCGGTCTTCGTATGCGCGGGTACGGCCGACAGGACGCAGCTTCTGGCTGAGCTATCAAAGGACCCGCGTCTCTTTGCGTTCCCCCGAGGACGGATCGAGATTCCGTCGAAGGAGCTCGCCGCAGCGGATGTGGGTGCAAAGCTGAAAACGTATTTCAGGTGGGGGCGCTATCAGGCCGAGACGCCGGCGTTGACGCGTTACGGCGCGCGGATTTATCGTGCGGAGCGCACGGACACAGACGAGCCGACGATAACGGTGCCAGCGCCGTGGAAGGTGGTCGCGGGAGATCCCGGAGAGACGGGATGCGATGCACGGCTCGCGTACTTTACGGTCGAAGCCGATGGCGAGAGCCTGCCGCCGCCGTCGGTGGCGGTCTCGTGGCCCGGCGTCAGGATTTCGTCTGTGGACGGAGCCAGGGACGTGCGGATGACGGATGACGGAGTCATGCTGACCCCGACAGACATTTCCGGCGGCACCAACTACGTCACGATGGTAAGGGAGGGAGCGATTGAGCTGGCACTCCACCACCATGTCGAATGCGCACAGCACGGCCCCTACGCGGGACGGCCCCTGCCCCTGGCGCAGATCCGCGCGAGCGACAACTGGCGTGCGGCGCTGCGGGCGGCCTTCAAGGATGCGGGGCTAGATTCGTTTGCGGCGACGGACGGCGCCGCCGTCAACCTCTACGGATTTGATTCCAACTTCCCGCGACGCCATGTTGACTATCCAGAGCACTTTCACGTGATGCTGATGTGGGACGACTGGCGGAAGAACAACGTCGGCCACTACACGCTGGACGAGAAGGGCTTCATCCGCGGCAACAACTTCCTTGTCTGCGGCGACATCGCGGGCGGCCTCACAAGAGGCTACCATCCGCAGAAGCCCGGCGAAACGACGGCCTACGTTGGCCCGTCGGGACGTCCGCTCTTCTCGCTGGAGATGCTCGAGGACGGCGCGGGGCTTGTCCTGCGCAAGCCAGGTTCGGACGCCGCCTGGCGCATGACTTCGGACCGGCCTTCTGAGTTTGTCGAGCTGTCCGTTCGCGAAAGCGACGCTGCGGACTGGACGGGGATCGGCCGCGTGTCGGTTGCCGACGATACGGAGGCGGGACGCTACGAGATCCGCCGCGAGAACGCAGGGTCTGTCGCGACGCAGGTGTTCATCTACGAGCGCGATACCGGAGCCTTAAAGAATGCGTCTTCGACAAATGCCTTTGCCGGCATTTCCCTTTTGCTCCCGCAGGAGGGCGCGGTCGTGTCGCTCCTTACCGATGGGCAGAGGGGATATCTGTCGACTCCGACGGACCGGCGCGTCGAAAAATTCGACGATCCCTTGGCGAGGGCGCGCCTTGCGAGCATCGGGTGGGTGCCTGCGCCGGTTGTGTTCGCGTGGGACGGCGTAGATTGGGATGCAAATCCCGGAGTGCTGGAGATATGCCGTGAATCTGACGGTCGAGTCGTTCGCCGTGAAGACGTATCGCCGCGGACGCGAAACGTCTTCCCGGTGTACAATCTCGAAAGCGGCACCGCATATTCATGGCGGGTCTGTGTCGCCGGGCGTGTTTCGCCGTGGGGACATTTCAGGACGGAACCGGGGCCCCGGTTGCTGTCGGTCGAAGGTGTGCCGAATTTCCGGGATTTGGGCGGCCGTGCCGGGCTTGGAGGGCGAATGGTCCGACAGGGTGTGCTCTACCGCAGCGCGTGCGCGAACCGTACTTCGACGACAAATGTCTTTCCTGGCGCAATGCTGATAACGGAGAAGGGGCGCAATACCGCAGTCGGACAGCTTGGCATCAAGACCGATCTTGATTTGCGGGGCGACAAGGAGTGCAGGGGGCTGCAGACATCGCCGTTCGGTTGTTCGGTAAAATGGATGCACGTTCCCTCGGGTTGCTATCACTGGATGACCAATTCGTTCGAGAAAGACGCTGTCGCAAAGTGCTTCCGCATCGTAAACAACCCGGAGAACCTTCCGCTGGTGTTCCACTGCATTTCCGGACAGGACCGCACGGGAACGCTCGCTTTCATCCTGAATGCGCTGCTTGGGGTTTCCGAGCCAGACCTTTCCTTGGACTGGGAGATGTCAGTGTTCTTTAATCCTGCGACGGGTTGGTTCAGCAGAAAACTCCGCTACGAAGTGATGCTCCGTATGTTCGACGAGGCTTTCGAAGGCGCGACTCTGCAGGACAAGGTGGAGCAATATGTCCTTTCGTGCGGAGTGTCGCGAGAGGAGATTATGGCTTTTCGAGAGAAAATGCTATGTGAACAAAAGGACCTGTGAGGACCAGCCCTTTGTAATCTGACGAATGAAATGAGCTGGAAAAACGTAATCAAGATAATTATTTTGGCGGCGTCGGCGGGGTTGCGGGCCTTTGCCGGCATGGCCGATATCGCCGAAGGCGGGAGCGGAGTCCTCAATGTCTTGAACTTTGTCAATTTCGTGCGCGGCTGCGAACCACGTGACGATGCAAACCGCGACCATCTCGACGAGCCGCTCCGCGAGGAGATCGCGCGCAACACGAAGTACGGCTTCAAGAACACGATCCTTTTGCAGTATGACGCACTGCTGCGCGACGACCTCGTCGCGCTCGCGAAGACAGCGCAACAGGACCGCACGGAGTACGGCGTCTGGGCCGAGATGTGCCGCCAGCTCGTCGAGACGTGCGGCATAGAATGGAAGGGTCGCAACGGCTGGGACTGGGATTGGTTCGTGAAGCCCGGATTCCTGATGGCCTATGCGCCGGCCGAGCGCGAGCGCATCTGCGACGAGCTATTCCGCCTCTTCAAGCTCCGCTTCGGCGCGTATCCGAAGACAATGGGAAGCTGGCTCCTGGACGCCCATTCGATGGACTATGTCCAGCGCAAGTATGGCGTTAAGGCGTTCATGATCTGCCGCGAGCAGGATGCGACTGATGCGTATACGCTAAACGGCGGCTACTTCAACGGCGCGTACTATCCGTCAAAGAAGAATGCGCTGTCGGCTGCGGTTGACATGAAGAATGCAATCCGCGCACCCGTCTTCCGCATGCTTACGCCCGATCCGATCTACAACTACGGCACGTATGCGAACGCCGGCTTCAACAGCTTTGCGGCCGCAGGCTGCCCGACGATGGAGCCGGTTGGCAATCCGGACGTGCCCTGGTATTTCAGGCTCTATGGAGAACCGGTTGCGCCGCTGAACCTCAGCTATATGCAGACGGGACAGGAGAACAGCTTCTTCTGGAGTCGCATCCACAAGAGTCTGGACGAGCAGATGGCGATGGCGGCAGAGTATGCGAAAGCGGGAAAGATTTCCGTCGAGACCGTGTCCGAGACGGCCGAGCGCTTCCTGCGCGACCATCCGGAGAACTGCCCCCAGACGCAGATCGCCATCGACGACCGCATGGGCGCCGACCGGCAGAGCGTCTGGTACAACTCGAAGCACTACCGCGCGAACCTGTTCCTCGAGGATGGCAAGCTGCGTTTCCGCGACATCCATGTGATGGACGACGCCGACGAGGAGGACTGGCTGCGCAAGGCGTGTCCCGACTGGCGCGCCGAATACCACACGCCGTTTGTCGTGGACGAGAAGCGCCTGCCGACATCCGGGCTCGTCTTCGAAGGGTCGTACACGAACCTCGTCTGCATGGGGGACGGACGCACGTCGCTGCACGTCCGGGCCGAGCGCGCGGACGGGACCTGCGCGACGGTTGCCTTTGACGAAGGACGACTTTCCGTCGGCGGCGCCGGACTTGTCTGCCGCAATGCGAGGGCTCGCGAGCTCCTGAAGCGATTTGAGTCGGAGAGCGGTGGCTACGATTTCACGCGTCCGCGCGTCCGCGATCGGCTTTCGGAGACGGGCTGGGTGGGGGACGGCGAACCGGACCGCGAGGAAGCGACATTCTACGACGAGGATCCGGCCCCTGAGTTCAAGGCGACGTTCGTGCTGTCGAATGGCGTTGACAAGGCGAAGGTGACAGTCGCCTGCGCCGGTTATTACGCGCTCGCGCTGAACGGCCGTCCGGCGGGCGTGTCGGAAACATCGCTGATGCCGCTCTGGAGCCCGTTCGACCGTACGGTCTACGCCGATTCCCTTGACGTCTCGACGGCGACGGGGGCGCTGTTGCCCTATCCGGCGACGAATGTCGTCACCGTGACGCTCGGCAACGGATTCTACAACCTGCCGCCGCTTCGGTTCTGGGGCTCGAAGTGCTTCCGCACAGCGCTCGCGCACGGCCGTCCGTGCTTCAAGCTGACGGTCGATGGCGTGACGGAGCCGCTGGATTGGAAGTGGCGTAAGACGAACGTGATCCGCAACTGCGTTTACCTGGGCGCGGAGATCGATGCGACGCGCACCGTCGGCGAAGTCTGGAAGACGGCGTCGCGCGTGCCGGGTCCGTGCGGGGCCATTGTGCTGCGCACGGCACCGCCGATTGCCTACACGGGAGCCGTGGCGGCGCAGTCCGTCCGCCAGCTTGCAAACGGCGCATACATTGTCGATTTTGGCGCGAACTTGAGCGGCGTGCCGTCGTTCGTGTTTGCGAACGAGAAACGCAGCAACCGGATCGAGATCGTCTACGGCGAGCTATTGAATGCGGACGGTTCCGTCAACGTGCTGACGCAGACGGCCGGGCAGATCAAAAGACCGGGCAGGGGCGGCAAGGGCGCTCCGGGACTTGCCTGTCAGCGCGACGCGTACATCTGTGAGGGCGCGGCGAGCGAACGGTTCGAGCCGCCGTTCGTCTGGCACATCTGCCGCTACGCGGAAGTCCGCGGGGCGAAGTCCGCGCCGAAGGCGACGTTGCGGGCCGTGTCGTCGGATCTGCATCCGGTTGCGCCCGGAAGGGGATTCGCGTCCGAGGAGCAGAAGCTGCAGAAGCTTCATGAAGTCTGCGTGCGGACGTTCCGCGACAACCTGATCGGCGTGCAGAGCGACTGCCCCGGCCGCGAGCGTCTCGGCTATGGCGGCGACATCGTGGCGTCTTGCGAGGCGATGTGCCTCAACTTCAACATGCTCGAGTTCTACCTCAAGACGCTGCAGGACTTCGCCGACGAGGCGGAGGGCGACGGATGGCTCACCGAGACGGCGCCCTTCGTGGGCATTGCGGACGCGGACGGCCTCGAGGCGGGCGGCGCGAGCCGCAAGGGTCCGATCTCCTGGGCGTTGGCCGTGCCCGTGCTGATGGAGACGCTTCTCCGCCATTATCCGGATGCCAGGGAGCGCATACTCGCGTATTATCCTGTCTGCGCCCGTTATGTGCGGCTGATGGCGGCGTCTTATCCCACGGGCATCGTCCCGAAGTGCATCGGCGACCACGAGGCGCTCGAGCGGGCCCCGGACGAAGTGACGGCGACGGCGCACTATCATGAGTTCGTCCGTCTCACGGCCCGCCTGGCGACGGCGGCGGGTCGTCCGGAGGATGCGGCGGAGTTCGCGCCGCTGGCTGACGGGATCCGGGCGGCCTTCCTGCTGGCATATGTGAAGGACGGCATCGTTGCGAACGGCACGCAGTCCGCGCAGGCGATTGGCCTCTATCTCGGCCTTGTCGACAACGTGGCGGCCGCCGAGGCAGAGCTCCTGAAGGCGCTCGAGGCGAAGGGTTTTGCGCCGACGACGGGCATTTTCTCGACACGCTACATGCTGATGTACCTGGCTGAGCACGGGCACAATGACATTGCTCGCAAGATCGTCTTGCACGAGGGTTTCCCTGGCTGGCTGCACATGCTCGAGCGCGGAGCGACGACTCTCTGGGAAACCTGGAAGGAGTCGGACGATGTCTACTCGAATTGCCACCCGATGTTCGGTTCGGTGGACGAGTGGATCCTTAGGTATGGCGGCACGCGATAAACGATAATAACGACGACAAGATCCGGCGGGGATCCGGCGGGGAGACACCCCTGAGACGGTGCTGTTTTTGGCGGTAAAACTGCGCGATTCTGCAAGATAACGCGAAAGGCGAGCTCAATGCGGGGTGTGTGCCCTCAGACCCCAAAAATCCTGTAAATCTTGTAAATCCTGTCCAAAAAAACTTTAAGAAACGTGGGGACAGGCCCCAGAGGGTGGCGGCGTGGGCAAAAGTTTGGTATAATATACAGACTTAATGATGAAACGACTCGCCATTTTCTGTTTTGCATGCCTTGCCCTCGCCGAACTTCAGGCGAGCTGGTATTGGCCGTTTGGCGACGACGACGAGCAGAAGAAGCCTCGCCTTTCCGAATTGATGGAGCCTGCGTCGCTTTTGATAGACGATGCGAGCGACTTGGCGAGCGAGGGGAAGATTTCCGAGTCTGTGGAGAAATACAGGGCGGCGCTCGCGGAGCTCGACAGGATCGAGGCCGAGGATCCAGAGCGCGCCAAGGCCCCTGAGTTTGCGACTCTTAGGACAAAGCGCGCGTATGTCGGCGCCGCGATAGACTCCCTCCTCCTCGTCCAGGCACGCAGCAACGCGAAGCCTGTCGCGGTAAGCGATACGACGGAGTTGGAGAAGAAGCTGGCCGAAGAGCGCAATCCAGCCGCTAAGGCGGAGGCGGAGCAAGCTCCTGAACGCGCGGTCGCGAAGGATTCCGAGCCCCAGGCCGAGGCGAAGGCGCCCAAGCCGGCGCAAGTGCGCAAGGAGCCTGCAAAACGCCGCCGCCCATCCCAGAGGCGCGACAGGGCGCTCTCCCCGAAGGAGAAGGTGATGAATGCCATTGGCGACGGCGACTACGCCGAAGCCGACCGGATAATCGCGTCGATGCTGTCCGAGAAGCCGAACAACGCAATGGCGCTCAACCTAAAGGCCGCCCGCCTTAGCGCGGAGGGCCGATACCGCGATGCGGAGAGGGCCCTTGACCAGGCCATACATTCGAACCCTCGCAGCCATTTTGCATATGGCAACATGGCGACGCTGATACTCAAGTCGAACCCCAAGAACATCGAGGGCGCCAGGCGCTACTACGAGACGGGAAGGGCCCTAGGCGGCCCGGAGAACGCCGAGCTGGAGGCTGCGTTCGCAAAATGATAGCCCTGCTCGCGAGCTTCCTCCTTTCCACGAACGCGACTCCGCGGGAGCTCGTAGAGAGCTGCCGCGCCATGATTCCGGCCAATGTCTCCATAGAGGGGCGGATCATACTCCGCAACCGCAGGGGCGTCGTCAAGGCCGAGCACGGATACCGCCTGACGCGCCTTGATTCTAAGACGGCTCTCGCAATAGACGGCAGGGAACTCGCTCCCCCGCCTGCGGAGAAGTCCGGCATGCCCGTGATGGAGACAGACGTCACCTGGAGCGACATAGCCCTCGACTACCTTTGGTGGGACGATTTCTCGTTCGATGCCGAACGCGAGGGCGAGACGGTGCACGGCCAGGTGTGCGCCGTGCTGATGATGAAGAAGGGCAACCGGACCGTGCGCGTCTGGGTTGACCGCAAGACCGGCGCGCTCATGCAGGCGGAGGAGATTTCCGGCGGCAAGCCCCTCCGTCGCATGTGGGGAACTCGCATAAAGAAGTTCGGCGAGCGCTGGATGGCGAATGTCATGGAAGTCGAGACGATCGGCTCCGGTCACCGCACAAAAATAACAGTGGAGAAACTACAATGAAAACAGTACTAAAGACAATAGGTATAATAGTCGTTCTGGCCTTGGCATGCGTGCTCTTGGCTGTCCTTACAATGCCGATATGGGTAGGCCCGGTATTGAGGCCGACTGTGAATGCGGCGGTTCCGAGGTTCACCCAGACGGACTTCAAGCTTGAGAAGCTCGGCCTCAATCCGTACACCGGGCGCCTGGAGGTCGGCGGTCTCATGCTTGGCAACCCCAAGGGATACAGCGAACCTGTCGCGCTCTCGCTCAGCAACCTCGTCGTCGATGTCGGGATGACTACGCTCTGCGACAAGTACATCCATGTCGAAGAGGTCACGGTCGAGGGGCTCTTCGCGTCGTATGTGTCGGGCGGCGAGAACAATGTCGACAACTTCAAGCAGATACAGTACAATGCCGCCGGCGGCAAGGAGAAGTACGAGGCGAAAAAAGCCAAGGCCGAGGCAAAGGCCGCCGAGGCAGCAAAGGACGACAAGGCGCAGGCTGAGCCAGAGCCGGAGGAGGATGCCGCCTCTGAGAAGAAGCTCGTGATCGACCTCCTGACGATACGCGACGTTCGCGTAAAGTACGGGATGGTCACGATTCCGATTCCGGTGGACATCGTCCTCAAGGACATCGGAAAGGACTCGGGCGGCGCGACTTTCGACGAGGTTCTCGAAGACATCTGGAAGGCGATTATGGAATCGGCTAGCTCCATCGGCGAAGGCATGAAGGCAGGCATGAAGACCCTTGGAGAGAGCGCGAAATCCCTCGGAGAGAACGCAAAGTCCATCGGCGAAGGCGCAAAGTCCCTCGGCGGCGCCATCGGTTCCGGTTCCAGTGCCGCGGCCAGCGCCGCGGCAAAGGCCACGACGGAGACTTTCAACAAGGCGACCGACAAGGCGGCTGACCTTTTCAAGGGCCTGCTGAATAAATAAGCTGGCAGAATCTGGAGGAAAATGGAAGAAATGAGCAACGGGCGGAAGACCGACCGCCGCGTAGAGATGTCGGTCGATGGGCTGAAGGACGACTTTTCGTGGCACCTGCGCTATTCGCTCGCCAAGGGCGATACGCGGGCCACGGAGCGCGACGAGTACACGGCGTTTTCGCTGGCCGTCCGCGACAGGCTCGTCGAGCGGTGGATAAACACGCAGGAGGCCTACGGGCGGCTTAACACGAAGAGGGTCTACTACCTCTCGCTTGAATTCCTCATCGGAAGGCTTCTCGGCAACAACGTCATAAACCTCAAGGCCGACAAGCTCTGCCGCGAGGCCCTCAAGGAATACGGGCTTGACTGGAACAGCCTGCGCGACTACGAGTCCGACGCCGGCCTCGGCAACGGCGGCCTTGGCCGCCTTGCGGCCTGCTACATCGACTCGATGTCGACTCTCAACCTCGCCGGCATGGGATACGGCCTTCGCTACGACTACGGCATCTTCCGCCAGAAGATCGTCGGCGGCAACCAGGTGGAAGAGCCGGACCAGTGGCTCAAGAACGGCTATCCGTGGGAGATGGCCCGTCCAGAGTACGCGCAGTTCGTCCACTTCGGCGGCCACGTCGAGTGCAGGACCGAAGGCGGCGTGCAGCGCTGGAAGTGGATTCCGGGCGGAACGGTCGAGGGCGTCCCCTACGACCTCCCGATCGTGGGCTACCGCGAGGCGGTGAACTCCCTGAGGCTCTGGAGCGCGAGGGCCGTCGAGGACTTCGAGCTCGAGAACTTCAACCGCGGCGACTACGTAAAGGCCGTCGAGACGAAGGTCCTCGCCGAGAACCTCACGAAGGTGCTCTACCCCAACGACAACACGATGCAGGGCAAGGAGCTTCGCCTGAGGCAGCAGTATTTCTTCGTCGCGTGCTCCCTCGCCGACATACTCCGCAGGTATCGCCGCACGAACGACGGCTGGGACGCCCTGCCCGACAAGGTGTTCATCCACCTCAACGACACGCATCCCGCGCTCGTCATACCCGAGCTCATGCGCATATTGATCGACGAAGAGGGCGTGGAGTGGGACAAGGCCTGGGATCTTACGCGCCGCTCGACCGGCTACACCAACCACACGATCCTCCAGGAGGCCCTCGAAAAGTGGCCCGTGCCGATGATGGAGCGCATCCTCCCGAGGCACCTGCAGATAATCTACGAGATCAACGGAAGGTTCCTCCGGGAAGTTTCGGCGAAGAACCCCGGGGACATAGAGAAGATGCAGCGCATGTCGCTCATCGACGAGAACGGCGAGAGGTACGTGCGCATGGCGAACCTCTGCGTCGTCGGGTCGTCTTCCGTGAACGGCGTCGCGGAGCTGCACACCAAGATCCTCAAGAGCGAGCTTTTCCGCGACTTTGCCGAGATGTGGCCGGACAAGTTCCGCAACGTCACGAACGGCATAACGCCGCGCAGGTGGCTCCTGAAGGCGAATCCCGCCCTGGCGCAGACGATAACCGACGCCATCGGCGACGGCTGGATAACGGACCTCGGCAAGCTGCGCGAGCTTGAGAGGTTCGTAGGCGACCGTGGCTTCCTCGCGGGGCTCGAGAAGATCAAGAAGGCCAACAAGGCCAACCTTGCCTCGTGGTCTGCCGCGAATCTCGGCATCGCCCTCAACCCGGAGGCGATCTTCGACGTCCAGGTCAAGCGGCTACACGAGTACAAGCGCCAGCTTCTCCTTGCGCTCTACATCGTGATGCACTACAACAGGCTCATTGGCGACAAGTCGTTCAATCCGCTTCCGCGCCAGTTCATCTTCGCGGCGAAGGCGGCCCCCGGGTATTACATGGCGAAGCTCATAATCCGCCTCATCCACGGCATAGCCGACGTGGTGAACACCGATCCGAGGTCGAAGGGCAGGCTGTCAGTGGCCTTCTTGCCGGACTACCGCGTGTCGCTCGCCGAGAAGATCATGCCTGCGGCAGAGGTGTCGGAGCAGATATCCCTCGCGGGAATGGAGGCTTCCGGAACCGGCAACATGAAGTTCATGCTCAACGGCGCGCTTACGCTCGGAACGTACGACGGCGCGAACGTGGAGATCAACCAGGAAGTCGGCGACGCCAACATGTTCCTCTTCGGGATGCGCACGGAGGATGTCGCGAAGAGGCGGGCGACGTACGTCTCCCGGGAGATCTACGAAAACGACCCGGAGATCAAGGCCGCGCTCGACATGATTCGCGACAACGCGTTTTCCGCAGGCGAGCCCGGGATCTTCGACCCGATCCTCAGGAACCTCCTCGACTACAACGACTACTACATGCTCCTTGCCGACCTCAGGGACTACTGCCGTGCGCAGGACCTCGTCGACGCGACGTATCGCGATCGCGGCAGGTGGAACTCGATGTCGCTCGTCAACATAGCGAGGTCCGGCAGGTTCTCGTCTGACCGCGCGGTGATGGAGTACGCCAAGAACATCTGGCACATAGAGCCGATAAAGCTTTGATGTCGCGCCGGAGGCTTTGGCGATAGTCGGACACCGGCCTGTCGGTTTGACAGGCCGGTGCTGTTTTTGATAAAATACACAAAATCTGGCTTTTCGTGGAGGGGTTCTCCACAAGGAAAGCGGACATTCCAGACCGCCGCGAAGGGCGCGGCGGCAGGAGAGGAAGGTTGAAATGGACAAATACGCAGTACTCGAAACCGGCGGCAAGCAGACGCTTGTCAAGGTCGGTCAGAAGATCGAGATTGAAAAGATCGCGGTCGAAGTCGGGCAGGACGCGGAGTTGACCACGGTTCTCGCGGTCTCCGACGGTTCTTCCCTCAAGGTTGGAGCCCCCTACGTGGAGGGCGCGAAGGTCGTTCTTTCCGTTGACGGCGTCGTCAAGGGCAAGAAGGTCTTGAATTTCAAGGCGAAGCGCCGCAAAGGCAGCCGTCGCCTCGTCGGCCACCGCCAGCATCTGACGGTCGCCACGGTCAAGGAAATCGCGTAAGGAGGGTTTAGAAAATGGCTACTTCCGCATCAGCCCGCAACGGCCGCGATTCCAATCCGAAATACCTCGGAGTCAAGGCCTATGACGGCCAGTTCCTGAAGGCCGGTTCGATTATCGTCCGCCAGCGCGGAACGAAGATCCATCCCGGCAAGAACGTCGGCCTCGGCCGCGACTTCACTCTTTTCGCCCTCAAGGACGGCAAGGTGAAGTTCATCAAGGACGGCAAGTTCGTCACCATCGAAGAAGCTGCAAAGCAGTAATTTAGGAGGTTTTGTCATGGGTACAGGTCGTACACTACGCAAGGAATCGCATGTTCGCCCTTGCAAGACGCCGGCGGGCAAGGCCCGCAAGTCCAAGGCCCAGCGCGCCCGCCTCGTGAAGATGGGCATGCCGGCCGACAAGGTGGCGGCGATGGGTGCAGAGGACGTCCGCGTTCTCGTGCAGCGCCCGACGCTTGTCAAGAAGCTCGTCGCCAAGGCGAAGTAACATGAAATTCGTCGGCTGTTCCGTGCCGGAACGGTTTGTGAATCCCCTCTTCGAGGTTTTCGACGGAGGGGATTTTGCTCTTTCCAGCTACAGGGACGTCGAAGAAGACCTCGCGCAGCTGCGCATCTACCTTGAAGACGGGGGCGAGGGTTCCGTCGCGGCGGCGCAATCCCTCCTTGCCTCCGCCCTCGAAACTGTCGGCGCGGAGGCGGAGGTCGAAACCGGCGAGATCGCGGACGAAGACTGGAAGTTCGCCTATCGCCGCCATTTCAAGATAGAGCCGGTCGGGGCGAACCTCCTCATAGTGCCGGCGTGGGAGGCGGATCGCAAGCGGATCGTGATAGATCCCGGGCTTGCGTTCGGGACAGGCAGGCACGAAACGACTCGGGCGTGCCTTGAATACATCGACGAGCTTTTCGGCTCAGGCAATCGCGGCAAGAGCTTTCTCGACATGGGCTGCGGCAGCGGCATCCTTTCCATAGCCGCGGCAAAACTCGGCGCCTCAGTCTCTTCCGGATTCGACATAGACCCCGTCGCGGTGGAGGCGGCGGAGGCGAACGCAGAGGCAAACGGCGTCGCCGTCAGCTACAGGAGGTTCGCGCTCGGCAAGCGCTCAGCCGACCTGCCTGACATTCTCTCAAGGGGCAAATACGACGTTGTCGCGGCGAACATACTTGGGCCGCTCCTCATAAAGTTCGTCGACGAGATAGTGCCGTTCGTAGGCGAAAACCTGATAATATCCGGCATTCTCTCCGAGGCATACGAGGAGGTCCTTGCGGCGTATTCGCTTCGCGGGCTCGAGGAATGCTCCAGAAAGACCGTCGGCGAGTGGACGACTGGACTTCTTCGCTTCAAGTAAGGAAAGGCATGTAAAATGAAAATCGCGCTCTTGGCGGCATACTTCGTGACTCTTCTCTGGATCGGCTTCAAGTGCCGCAAGGGAGCGGGCTCCGTGGATGGATTTGTCCTCGGCGGTCGCTCCGTCGGCGCATGGCTTACGGCGTTTGCCTACGGCACAAGCTACTTCTCTGCGGTGGTTTTCGTCGGGTATGCGGGCCAGTTCGGCTGGCGCTACGGCATATCCGCTACGTGGGCCGGCATCGGCAACGCCCTGATAGGCTCGCTTCTTGCGTGGGTGGTGCTTGGAAGGCGCACGCGCCTTCTCACGCAGCATCTCGACTCGTCCACGATGCCGGAGTTCTTCGGGCGGCGCTTTGACTCAAAGGCCCTCAAGATCGTGGCCTCTGCCATCATATTCGTCTTCCTCGTGCCTTACACCGCGTCGCTCTACAACGGGCTTTCGCGATTGTTCGGGATGGCGTTTTCCATTGACTATTCCGTCTGCATAGTGCTCATGTCGGTTCTTACCGCCGTGTACGTTATCGCCGGCGGCTACCTCGCGACGGCGGTCAACGACTTCATACAGGGAATGATAATGCTCGTGGGGCTAGTCGCGGTAATCGCCGCCGTGCTGCTTTCGAAGGGTGGGTTTGCCGCGTCTCTCGACGCGCTTGCGAGGGTCTCCGACCCGTCCGTCTCCACGGCGCCCGGCATCTTCGCCTCGTTCTTCGGCCCCGATCCCTTAAGCCTCCTCTTCGTCGTGATCCTCACGTCGCTCGGAACTTGGGGCCTTCCCCAGATGGTGCAGAAGTTCTACGCCATCAGAAACGAGAGCGCCATACGCAAGGGCACTGTAATCTCCACCGTGTTCGCGTTCGTCATCGCGGGCGGGTGCTACTTCCTCGGCGGGTTCGGCCGCATATTCTGCGATCCATCCGACGTCGCGGCGAACGGCTTCGACTCGATAATCCCGGCGATGCTTTCGCATCTCGGCCCCGGGCTGATAGCGCTTACGGTCATCCTCGTCCTCTCGGCCTCCATGTCAACGCTTTCGTCTCTCGTGATAACGTCGGCTTCGACGCTCACGAGCGACTTCCTTAAATCGACGGTTGCGAAGAAGATTTCTCCGAAGGGCGAAGTCCTCTGCATCCGCCTTTTCGTCGTGGTGTTCATTGCGATATCCGCGGTGATCGCGATAATGCAGCACAAGAGCTCCGTGACGTTCATCGCCCAGCTGATGGGCATCTCGTGGGGAGCTCTTGCGGGCAGCTTCCTTGCGCCGTTCCTCTACGCGCTCTACTGGAAGGGCGCGACGAAGGCCTCTTGCTGGGCGTCGTTCGCGTTTGGGTCCGGTCTCATGGTAGTAAACATGCTGTGGAGGCCGCTTCTCCCGGAAATCCTGCGCTCGCCTATAAACGCAGGCGCAGTCGCCATGCTCGCGGGCTTTGCGATAGTGCCGCTCGTCAGCCTCTTCACGAGGGCTCCAGACCGCCGGTTTACCGACAAGCTCTTCGATTGCTACGACCGTCCGCGGCAGGTTCCGGCAAAGTCCGACCTCGGTTAGCCGGTCTTTGCCCGCCTAGGCATCTTGCGGATTTGCCGCAGTTTATGATATAATACCAATTGTAGATTTAAAACCCCCAAATCAAGGAGAAAAGAAAAGATGAAAGTCTCTACCATCATGGTTGTTATCGCGGCGGCGCTCTGCATTGCGGGCTGCAAGTACGACAAGGCCGCAAAGGGAAAAGGCGCGGGCGGCGAGACTGCCACGGGGAGCGATATTGTCGGCACCGAAACGGAATCGGGTCCGCTTAGCTCCATGACCGAGGGCAAGTTCGAAGACATGTACCAGCGCTGCACCGACGTGAACTTCGAGCCGGTCTATTTCGGCTTCGACTCGACCGTCGTTCCTCAGGGAGAGCTCGGCAAGATCGAAGCCGTTGCGCAGCATCTCACCGAGAAGACCGATCGCGTGACGGTCATCGAGGGCAACTGCGACGAGCGCGGCTCGAACGAATACAACATGGCGCTCGGCGAGCAGCGCGCCGTCATCATCCGCAACTATCTCGTCCAGAGCGGAATTTCGTCCGATCGCATCCAGGTGCGCAGCTACGGCGAGGACAAGCCCGCCGTCGATGGCCACGACGAGAGCGCGTGGTCGAGGAACCGCCGCGGCGAGTTCGCGATTTTCCAGAAGTAGGTCGTTTGAATGATGCTGGCGATTATATTCGACAGCGTTGGCGTCGGCGAGTGGCTCATCCTGCTCGCCGTCGTTCTTGTTGTAGTCGGGCCAAAGCGGCTCCCGGCAACAGCCCGCACCATCGGGCGGCACTACGCGAAGTTCCGTCGTGCGGCCGACAGCTTCAAGCGCCAGCTCCTTGAGATGGATAGCGAAATGAACCGCGCCATCGAAGACGCGGCGAGGGAGGTGGAGACTGCAGCGAACGACATCGTAGAGCCTGTCGCAAGCGACATCGCAGAACCTGCCGAGGGTGACATCGCCGAGCCTGCCGCCGAGTCTGCCGCCGAGGCGGCGCCGGAAGAACCGGAGAGATATGGCGATTGAACTTCTGAAGAACCCGGATGCGAGGAACGACCCTCCGCGCCCCCTCCTGGAGCATCTGACGGCGCTTAGGGACATGATCGTATTCGGCGCAGTCGCATGGGCCATATGCGTTGTCGTTGCAGGGGCTTTCTCGAGGCTTGTCCTCGCGTGGATAAAGAGCCCTGCCGCGGAGAACGCCGACTTCATACAGGGGCTGGACCTCACTAGCGGCTTCGACGCGATAATGGCAATCGCCATCTGGGGAGGGCTCGTCCTTGCGTTCCCGTTCATCACCTACGCGGTGCTGCGCTTCGTCTTCCCCGCGCTCACCAATCGGGAGAAGCTGGTCCTCATGTCGATCCTCGTCTTCGGCTCGGCGCTCTTCATGGGAGGCGCGGGCCTTGCGTACGCGAAGACCCTGCCAATGGTCGTCACTGCGTTTCAGGCGATAAACGGATGGGTGGGACTGCCGGTAACTACAATACGCATAGAGGGCTACATATCCATCGTCCTCAAGACGATAATCGCCTTCGGCCTCGTGTTCCAGATGCCGCTTGTGATATCGGTCCTCGGCTGGTTCGGGCTCGTTACCTCGCGCGGGCTACGTGAAAAGCGCCGCATTGCAATCGTGTTGGCTTTCGTCGTCTCCATGTTCCTGACGCCGCCTGATCCGATGAGCCAGCTTATTATGGCGATTCCGCTCTGCCTGCTCTACGAGCTATCCATATGGGCGGTGTGGCTGAGGGAAAAGGGGACCATGTCGCGATGAGGCGCCGTTTCTCCGTGGCACTCGGCTTCCTTGCGCTGATACTTGTCGGCGCCGCGCTCCTTTCAATGCCGTGGGCCAGGTCATCGGGTGAGTTCGGCGCAATTTCTTCCGCGCTGTTCACCGCATGCTCCGCCGTCTGCGTGACGGGGCTTACGGTCGTTGACATCGCGGCGGAGTATTCCAGAGCCGGGCAGATCGTCATACTGGCTCTCGTCGAGGTCGGCTGCCTCGGGCTCATGACCTGCGGAACCTTCATGCTCATTGCAATCGGCAGGCGGCTTTCGCTCTCGCGGGAATTCTCGCTCATGAACGCATACGGCGTCGAGCAGGTGCAGGGCCTCCGCAGCCTCATATGCTGGGTCGTGGGCTCCATGCTCGCGATAGAGATCGCAGGGGCCGCCGCGCTCTACTTAAGGCTTCACGACGTCTATGAGAGCATCTTCTACTCGGTGATGAGCTTCTGCAACGCCGGATTCGGCATAAGGCCCGGTTCCCTCTCGTCGTTCCTCGACGATCCGTTCGCGGTTCTCGTGATGGCGTTAGAGACCATCCTCGGCGGCATCGGGTTCCTCGTCATATACAACCTCTGCACGTTCCGCTTCCTCAGGCGGCGTTCCGGCGGCAAGGGCAGGCTTACGCTCCACACCAAGGTGGTCCTCAGGGTCACGGCCTATCTCCTCGTGTTCGCCTTCGTCGCGTTTCTCGTCGTCGAGCGCGACGGCGTCCTTGCGCAGTTCCCGTGGCCGAAGAAGGTGCTTGTCGCGTTCTACCAGGCGGTCACCCCGCGCACTTGCGGCTTCTGCGTCGTCCCTACGGAGTCGCTGCACAGCCTGACGCGGCTCATATACAAGCTCCTCATGTTCATTGGCGGAGCGCCGGGGTCTGCCGCAGCCGGAATGAAAGTCACCACCCTCGCAGTTCTCGTATATACAATCACGGCCATGTGCCGGGGCGAGCAGGAGACCGTCATCTCGAAGCGCGTGGTGCCATACGACATCGTGCGCGAGTCCATCGTCATATTCGTCGCGATGGCGACTTTCATCACGCTTGTCGCGGCGGCCCTGCACGTGACCGAGGGCGGAAGCGGCATTTCGGCGGACGCGCTTCTCTTTGAGGCGTTCTCCGCCATAACGACGACGGGGCTTTCCATCGGCGACACGACCGCCCGGCTCTCGGCGGAGGGAAGGGCGGTCATCATGGTCGCGATGTTCATAGGCCGCCTTGGGGCGCTTTCCGTCGTCATGATGATAGGCGACAGGGAGTCGAAGAGCCATGTGAGGTATCCGGGCGAGGAACTTGTCGTAGGCTGAACGTCATACGGGAATCGGGAACATGAGAAAGACTGAGAGACTGGACGAGAGGGCTGGGGAAAGGCGCTTTCCGCGCCCAGGCAGGGTTCCGAGGGAGGACACGGCGGCTGTCATGAAGTTCTACGGCCTGCCGAACCGCTTCCCGAAGGCCGTGCTCGACGAGGTCGCGAAGCTTCCGTCTGCGCCTGCTGCCGCCGACATCAGGGGGCGGCTCGACCTCAGGCGCCGGTACATCTTCACATGCGATCCAGTCTCGGCCCGCGACTACGACGACGCACTTTCCATCGAGACCGACAAGTCGGGGAACCGCGTGCTCGGCGTCCACATCGCCGACGTCTCGCACTATGTGAAGACCGGCTCCGCCATCGACCGCGAGGCATACAAGCGCGGGACAAGCGTGTATTTCTGCGACAGGGTAGTTTCCATGCTTCCTGAGGCTTTGTCCAACGGGGTCTGCTCCCTCGTGCCGGGGGAGGACCGCCTTGCCTTTTCAGTCTTCATCACCTTCGACCGCAACGGCGAGGCGGTGAAGCGCTCGTTCGCGAAGTCCGTCATACGCAGCGCGGCGCGTTTCGCCTACGAGGACGTGATGCGCGTAATCGAGGGCGAAGTGGATGTCGCCGACCGCACATCAC
>Ga0265300_10001068_pt1 | contig 26941 bp, 16 predicted proteins | sample AusTroGonzalo_MG_FD_193482 | JGI IMG/M metagenome (GOLD analysis project Ga0265300, IMG submission 193482) | Bovine rumen microbial communities from tropical cattle in Woodstock, Queensland, Australia - Gonzalo_03 | ecosystem: Host-associated > Mammals > Digestive system > Stomach > Rumen ...
AGCTGGCCGAAGAGCGGGCTGAAGGGCTCGCGCGGCTGGAAGTCCACGGGACCGTTCTTGATCTGCACGATCACGTTGTCGGCGAACTTGCCGTCCAGCGGCAGGAACTCCTCAACGGCCTGGTTGGCGCGGTCGGGGCTCGTGGGGCTGTAGACGAAGGCGCGCCACATCACGATGCCGCCGTAAGGCGCCACGGCCTCGCCCAGCATGTTGGCACCGTCCGCGTGCGTGCGGCCGTAGTCCTGCGGACCGGCCTGGCCCTCGGAATTGGCCTTGACGAGGAAGCCGCCGAAGTCGGGAATGGCCTTGTAGATCTCCGCGGCCTTGTCCTTCCACCACTGGCGGACCTGGGGATTCAGCGGGTCGCCGCTTTTCAGGCCGCTCAGCGCGATGGGGCTGGTCCATTTGATGGAGAGGTAGGTCTTGATACCGTATTCGCGGAGGATGTCCGCGATCTTCGCCACGCGGGCGATGTGCTCCGCGTCGAGGATCAACGGATTGGAATTGACGTTGTTGAGCACCGCGCCGTTCAGACCCACGGAGGCGCAGAGTTCGCCGTAGCGGCGGATGCGCGCCTCGGGAATCGTCGGGGAGGTCCACTCCCACATGGATTCGCCGGCGTAGCCGCGCTCGACGGTGTCGTCGAGGTTGTCCCAGTGGTTGAGCAGCCGCAGCGCGTAGCGCGGCTGCTCCTGCACGTCCATGCCCGGGCCGGCCTGGCCCAGCACTTCGGCGCGCTGCAGGGCATAGACGCCGTAGCGCAGACCGGCTTCGGAGCCGGCCGCGACGTGGCGCTGCCCGTCGGCGTCATAGATATGGAACGCCTCCGCCGGAAGGGCGGGATCGATGGTCGTCTCGACCGAGGCGAGGATGTCGGCATAGGGCCGGCCGGCGGCCAGCCAGAGGTCCGAGCCGTCCTGCGCCACGGGGGCGGGACGGCTGCAGGCGGCCAGCAGCGCGGCGCCGGCCAGGACAGTCAGGAAGAATGATTTCCGCATAGGGGTCTGGTTATTTGTGCTTTGTACAAAGATACGAAATTCCCCGCTGCGATGCGGGAATTGCGTACCATATACTGTCGATTTCCGCCCATCCGGGCTATTCCGCCTGGGCGAACGGTTCGCTCTTCGCCTTGAACATCCGTTTCGCATCCCGGAGGGTCATGCCCGTGGAGGAGGACGCCAGGTCGGGGATGTTGAAGGACTTCAGGTTATAGACGTAGAAGTGCGCGGACTTCTGCGGCAGCACGAAGGGTTTGGTCGTGCGGCCGTCCGCGTCCAGGTGGCAGAAATAGGGCTTGCCGTAGGTGCCGTCACCGCGCTTGCTGGCGAAGACGAACCAGCGGCTGTTCGAGGACCAGCTGTGGTAGGTGTCGGACTTGTCGCCCTTGATCTCGTCGAGGGGCCGGACCGCGCCGGTCTCGAGGTCCACCAGGTGGAGGGTCGACTCGACGTGGAAGAGCGGGAAGGTGCCGTAGTCCGCCACGGTGAACAGCAGCCAGCGGCCGTCCGGGGAGGCCTTGGGGTGGCAGGCGGAGCCGTGATGGGCCTGGGCGCTCCAGACCGTGTCGATCTGCTCGCCGATGTGGCCGTTGGTGGCGTCGAAGTCGGCGCGGACCAGGTCATAGCGCACCTGCGCCACCTCCTGCGGCACCTGAAGCGAGTCGGCGACGCACCAGTACACCGAACTCCCGTCGGCGGAGAAGCACGGGAAGGTTTCCCATTTGTCCGGCTGCGCGACGTGCGGCAGGTTGATCATCAGGTTGTTATCGAAGTCCGCTACGGTGAGGTCGGACGCGGAGTCATAGACCTCCATGCGGCCGCCCGCCATCGCGTGGAAGCTGGGCAGGATGATGTTGGTGGAGAAGACGCCGAAGCGGCCGGAAGGATGCAGTTCGCCGTACACGGTGCCGGAGAGCATGCCGGGGGCGTTCAGCGTGAGCTTGCGGAGCTGCCCGTCGCGGTTGAGGATGGAGCCGCCGCCCGCGCCGCGGATGTAGTAGAGCGAATAGTCCCCGCGCTGCTGGCCGTGGACGTGGCAGTTCATGCAGGAATTGTCCGTGACTTCATGGCTGCAGATGGCCGTCTCGTCGAAATTCTCGATGCAGCGCTCCATGATGGACACTTCGTTGAACATCTGGTAGGCGGGCTCGATGAGGCGGTAGGTCAGGTAGCCGTCGATCGCGTCCTCGCTGACGTAGAAGGACCATTGGTCGGAGACCCGCTGTCCGTCCACGACGGCTTCCGCCGACACGGTCACGGTCTGCCCGGCTGCGTCGGACATAAAAGCCTTCCAGGCGCCCAGGCGCCATTCAACCTCCTTGCCCTTCAGGGTGACGCTGCGGTCGCCCAGGGTGAAGGTGGTCTTCGCCCCGCGGATGTCCTTCATCGCGTAGCGGAAATTCAGCGGCGCGATGTTGGCCGGGACGGTCACTTCCTTGTAGTCCGGCCAGATCACCAGCGGGCCCTCGCTGCCGTCCACGGCATCCGCGAGCTCCCGTCCGCTGCAGCCCAGCAGCATCAGTGCCGCCGGGATCAGGATCCAAAGCAGTCTGCGTGTCATCATTCTTCTTCGCGCATTAATGCGTCCATGTAGTACGCCCAGTAAGTGTTCCAGTATTTTTCCGGATTGCGGAAGAACCAGTCCATCCGGCTGGTGGTAGATTTGTCGATGCCGTAGCGGTTGAAATACTGCTCGCCCAGGGTTCCCTGCTGGCTGAGCCAGATCAGGATGGCCTCCTGGTAGAGCCGCCCCTTGAGCATGCGGGGCTCATAGTCCTGCATGAAGAGCTCCAGGTTGTAGCACATCAGGTCGAAGCAGAGCAGGTAGGTGCGGGCCAGATCGTTGTCCGGATTGGCCTCCAGCAGCGTCTGCAGGACGCGGCGGGGATTGTTGGAGTGGTGCACGAAGTCGGTCCGGGCCAGCCGCGAGCGGGCCGCGGCGAGCTCGGCGCGCGTGGCTTCGTCCTGCCGGCCGGGCATCATGCGACGCGCCCAGTTCCGATAGAAGAGCGTTCTGGCGAGCAGGCTGAGGTATTTCTGTGCGGCCGCGTCCTCGCCCGAGATCAGGTTCACCCGCGCCAGGCGCACCAGGAAACGGGCGCCGGTGTGTTTCGGCGAGGCCTGGAGCGAGCAGATGGCGCTCTGCTCCGCGACGGTCATGTCTCCCAGCTGGAACCAGGCTTCCCCGGCCAGGCTGTTCGTGAAAAGGCTGTTGTCCACGGACACCGTGAACAGCAGGGTCCGGTTGTGGTTCTGCGCATAATTGAGCATCGCGTCGCCCAGGTCGCCCTTCATGGCGTGCGCGAGGTTATAGCAATAGCTGGACTCCTCCATGCGGAGGTCCCGCCGCTTCGACATCTTGATGATCCTGTCCCAGTCCTCCCGGCCCGCCAGCACGTCCAGACCGATGACCTGGTCATATTGCAGGCGCGGGACGCCCCAGGCCTTGCCGTAGTACTTGTGGACGGGGGAGCCGAGCGCCCAGCAGCCGACGGCGAGCAGCAGCACACCCGCGACGGGGCGGCGCCAGCCTTTCCCACAGCGCAGGGCCAGCAGCACGAGCGAAAGATAGGCAAGCACCACCACCGTGTAGCGCGTGATGTATAGATTGCCCGTCTCGCGCAGGAAGGACCAGACGAAGACCAGCGCGGCGATGCCCAGCGAAGGCCATTCCTTCAGGAAATGGCGGCAGATGCGGTTGACGGCCGCGCCGATGCCCACGAGGAGCAGCGCCACGATGAGCGGCCCCGCCACGGGCAGGTGGAAGAACTGCTCCAGGAAGTCCGCCACGAAGCGCGCCAGCCAGCCGGAGCCCCGGTAGGTCTGGCGGATGTAGTCCCAGTCATAGACGAACAGGTTCATCTGTTCGCGGCGCATCAGGTGATACGGGTACGCGAACTGGAAAAAGCCGAACGAGGCCAGCAGGCCCAGCCCCGCAGCGACATAGCCGATATGCGTCTTGATCCATTTCATACTCAAACACAAAGATGCGAAAAAAAAACGAGAAAAGGGCGGCCCTCACGGGGCGCCCTTTCCTTCCAACCAAAAAATTTATTAAAAAAACCAAATGCTTAATTTGCTTTTTTCGTCGGATAACCGGGGTTCTGGTATGCGGCCTTGGCGGCATCATCCATCTTCATGTTATTCAACTGACCCTGCGGAATCGGACGGAGGTAATGGTAGTTCTCGATCTTGCGGGTCACGGTCGCAGGCGTATGGTCGCCCGCACCGGTACCGCAGATCGTGTACTTGCCGGCGCGCTCGGCCCAGGTCTGCGTACGGACCAGTTCGAACCAGCGGAAGCCGTCGCCGTAGTACTCGCGCAGACGCTCGTCGAGGATGTAGTCGATCGTGATCGTGGCCGGCGTGGCCGCCACCATTTCAGCGCTGAAGTCGGCGGCGTAGTCCACGTCCCAGTTGACGTCATGCTCCCACTTGCCGGCACGGGCACGCAGGACGTTGATCAGGTCGCGGGCGGATTTGCCGGCCTGCGTCGTGGCGCCCTTCACGGCCGCCTCGGCAGCGATGAAGTAGAACTCGGAGAACTTGGCGATGTTGAACGGACGCGTGTGGGCGGCGTTCGGGGAGCCGGTTCCGGTGGTATTGGTACGGTACGGGCCGAGTTTCCAGATCTTCGGGTACATCAAGCGGCTGACACCGCTCGGGTTCACGACGTAGAAGTCGTAGTTCGCGCTCTCGCCGAGCATGGCGACGCCGGAGTTGTAGGAGTAGTTCACGGTAGGATCCTCTTCATCCAGATAGACGAGGAACGCCTCGTTGATACCGATCTGGGCGTTGTTCGGGCCCTTCACGTACGTTGCCGGGTTGCCGCCGCGGTCCCAGTTGGTGCGGAACACATAGACGAAGGTGCCGTCATAACGGGAATCCATGTCGCGGTCGATGAACTTCGCGATGGCTTCCTGGGTCGGGGCCATACGGCTCCAGGGACGGCCGCAGTACTGCTGGTCGGTACGGAGCACCGGGTTGATTCTGGCACCGGTGTTGGCCTCGGCCTGCATGTTCGGGTAGTTCCAGTTCATCATCCAGCCGGCGAAGTTGTCCATACCGCCGCCACCGCTGTAGCCGAGATCGGAACCGTTGTACTGCTGGGAATTCTCGGTGTGGTCCGCATAGAGGAGGATCTCCTTGTTGCGGTCGTGGGGACCGTCGCTGATCTGGTAGAAGTAATCCATCAGGCCGTAGGGGCCCGGGTTGGCGATGGCCTGCAGGGACAGGTCATAGGCCTGCTGGAAGTACCACTTGGCATCATGGCCGTCCGGGTCGGTACGGGAGCACTCCGGATAGGTCGGGATGCCCTTCGGGTTCTCGAGCCACCAGGCATAGGTCAGGTAGGCCTTGGCGAGGTACAAGCGGGCAACATTCTGGGTCAGGGCACCCGTCACGCGGGGGTTGACGGGAAGGTCCCTCACCGCAATCAGGAGGTCCGGGAAAACCGCCTTGGTGTACACCTCGGGCACGGTGTTGCGCACGGACTCACGGGACGGGGTGCTGTTGAAGGCGAGCTCGCCGGCACCCAGGTCGAGGGGCACGCCGCCGAAGGTCTGGACCAGCTGGAAGTAGTCGAAAGCGCGGAAGAAGCGGGCCTCGGCGATCTTCGCCTTGTCAAGACCCACGGCCTCGGCGTTCTCGATGATACCGCTGGCGGTATTGATGTAGGTGAATGCATTGCCCCAGAGGTTGTCGCTGCGGGAGGTGTCGGCGTTCAGCTCGCCGGCATCGGACATGTCGGCATCCTTGAAGTTGCCGTCCGCGGACTGGCCCCAGGTCGCCTCATCGGTACCGGTGGTCAGGATGTTGTAGTAGTAGCCGTTGCCATAGAGGTAACGGAGCTGGGCATACAGGGCGGTCAGACCGCCTTCCACACCCATCGAGGTGGAGAAGAACTCCGGGGTATAAAGGGTCTTGGGATGCTCTTCCAGCACCTTGTTGCAGGAGCTGGCAAGGAAAGCGACGCCGGCGAGGCCCAATGCGATTTTAGCTATCTTTTTCATATTCGGATCCGATTAGAAGGTTAAATTCACGCCGATCAGGAAGTTGCGCGTGTTCGGCGTATTGTAGCCCACGTAGGAGAGGCGACCCGGACCGGGACGGCCGCTGGCGGTGGAACCACCGTTGGCGTTCGCTTCCGGATCCAGACCGGTCTGACGGGTGAAGTCGGAGAAGAGCACAAGGCCCGGGTTCTGCAGGGTGGCATAGACACGCAGGTTGTCGATGCCGGCACGGCGCAGGGCCGGAAGCTTGTGGAAGCGGTAGCCGAGCGTGATGGTGCGGATCTTCAGGTAGGAACCATCGAAGTAGGCCAGGGTGGAGGCGTACTTGGGGTTATCGCTGCTGACCAGGGAGCCCGGACGCGGGTAGTGCGCCGTGGTGTTGGTCGGCGTCCAATAATCGACGTCAAGCTGGCCGCGGCGGCCGGTGAGCATGTTCAGGTAGGAGTTGCCGCTGTGCAGGGAAGAAAGCAGGATGCCGCCGGCCTGGAAGGAACCGATGATGGAAAGATCCAGGTTCTTCCAGCTCACGGTGGTGTTGAAACCGCCCTGGAAGATGGCCTCGGCGTTGATCGGCACGCGGTCGTTAGAGTCGATGGCGCGCACCGGGGAGCCGTCGGCATTGTAGTCTCCGTGGTACTTGACCTTGATGGAGCCGATGGCCTGCTTCATGCCGTTCACTTCGGGGCTGGGCTCAAGGATGTCCATATACGGATCGCCCGGCTGCCAGAGACCGTCATACTCGTAGTCGTAGAGGCAGTTCAGGGGGTAACCCACGAACCAGGCGTTGCCCTCGTCGCGGGTGGTGCCGTCGGCCAGGGAAACGAGCTTGTTGCGGTTGGCATAGATGTTCAGACCGGCCGTCCAGTTCCAGTCACCCTTGTCGAGGATGGTGCCGTTGAGGGTGAGTTCGATACCGCGGTTCTGCGTAGCACCGATGTTGGCGGTGTAGGAGCTCACGCCGGAAGTGGAGGGAAGACCGAGGCTGAGGAGAATGTCCTTGGTATCGACCATGTAGTACTCGAGGGTACCGCGGAGGCGACCCTGGAAGAAGCCGAAGTCGAGACCGAAGTTCCAGGTCTGGGAGTACTCCCAGCCAAGATCCTCGTTCGGGAGGGTGGACACGTAGTAACCGGTGCCGTAGAGTTCGTCGGCGAAGTTGTAAACAGAGGTACTCAGACGGCCAAGGGTGGCGTAGGCGGAGATGGCCTGGTTGGAGGTCTCACCGTAACCGACACGGAGCTTGAGTTCGTCGAGCCAGCCGCGGGCGCTCTGCATGAAGGCCTCATTGTGGATGTTCCAACCGGCGGAAACTGCCGGATAGGTGTGCCACTTGTGGCCCGTAGCCAGACGGGAAGAGGCGTCGGAACGGACCGCAGCGGAAATCATGTAGCGGTCGTCGTAGGAATACATGACACGGCCCATGTAGGAGAGGAGACCGGTCTGCGTGTAGCTGCCACCGTTCACGGTGATGTCGGAAGCCACGGCGGAACCGATGTTGTAGTACTGGAAGAGCTCGTTCGGGATGTTCTTGCCGCTCAGGCTCTGGCCGGTGCTGGTGGTCTGCTCAGCAGAGTAGAGGGCCACGGCGTTGACGCGGTGCTTACCGAAGGTGCGGTCGAAGGTGAGGAGGTTCTCGATGGTCCAGTTGAAGGTGTCATTGAAGGACCAGGAAGCGCCGTTCGGGTTGGTGGCGGAGGCGTTCACGCCCACGCCGGTGAAGGAACCGCTCTTGGTGTTGCGGTAGTTCAGACCTGCGCTGGCCTTGAAAGAAAGACCCTGGATCCAGGGGAAGTTGAACTGCACGTAGCCCGTGTTGTAGGTCGCGATGGACTTGGACTCGTTCACATAAATACCCTGGGCGGTCAGGTCCTCGATGCGCTCGCGCGTCATGATGTACTGATCGTTGTCGGAGGGCATGTTGATGCGCCATTTCAGGTTGCCGTCCGCATCGTAGGGAACCACGAGCGGGGACTTGGACAGGGCGGTGTACATATCCACCTGGTTGCCCGTGTTGGCGGTGTAGCTGGTGTTGGTGGTGAAGCCCACGCGGAACCATTTGCCGATCTGCTGATCGACGCTGCCGTTGAGGGCGATGCGGTCGTAACCCTGGGTCGGGACGACGGCCTCGTCGTTATAATAGGTCACACCGAAGCGGTAGCTGCCCTTCTGGGTGCCGCCGGCGATGTTGAGGTCGTAGTTCTGGGTGTAACCGTTGCGCAGGAACAGGTCCTGCCAATCGGTGTACTGCGAGTCGGACTCGTCCAGCGTATTCGTGTACTGGCCGGCCATCTGACGCATCTGGATGTACTTCTCTCGGGACATCATCGGGTACTTGACCGGCTTCTTGAAGGTCGCGTAGGTATTGAAGGACACCTTCGGAGCCTGGCCCTCGACACCCTTGTAGGTGGTGATGAGGATGACACCGTTGGCACCGCGGGAACCGTAGATAGCGGTCGAGGCGGCGTCCTTGAGGATATCCATGCTCTTGATGTCGTTCGGGGAGATGTCCGTCAGGGAACCCATGAACGGCATGCCGTCGAGGACGATGAGCGGGTCGTTGGAAGCGGACAGCGAGCGCTGGCCACGGATGCGGATCTGCATCGAGGAACCCGGCTTGGAACTGGTCTGGGTCATCTCGACACCGGCCACGCGGCCTTCGAGGGCGCGGGTGACATCGCCGGCGGGCACCGCACGGAGATTCTCACCGCCCACGGAGACGATGGATCCGGTCACATCCTGGCGGCGGGCGGTACCGTAACCGATAACCACGGTCGCCTCCAGCTGCTCGGCGTCGTCGGCGAGGACGACATCAATCCGCGTGCGACCCTGGACAGGGATCTGCTGCGTTTTGTAGCCGATGCAGGAGACCTCGAGGGTGGCGTTGGCGCTCACCTGGAGGGAGTAGGTTCCATCGACGCCCGTCACGGCGCCGTTCGAAGAGTTGACGACCATCACGGCTGCGCCGATGACAGTCTCCCCGCTTGCATCCCTGACGGTACCGCTGACGGTGATGTTCTGCGCCTGGGCGAAGAACGGCAGCATCAGGCACGCGGCCAGGACGGCAAGCGTTTTCTGAAGGTTTAATCGCATAATGAATAGATAATTAATGGTGATTAATTGTTTGGCGTTTGTGGGTTTGCGTCGCAAATGTATCATAATATAAAAAGGACCCGCGCCAGAGATGTTACAACTACTGTCAGATTTGGACCACGCATCTTGCGGAACTGGAAAGAATTGGTATTTTTGTAACGAATGGAACAAAACCAACAATGAGACGTTATATCCTTTTCCTTGCGTTCGTTACGCTCTTCCTCGCGCCCGCCGCGGGACAGACCGCCCGCCTGTACATGTCGGAAAGCGGCCTGCCCAATTCGCAGGTGTCCAGCATCTACCAGGACAGCTCCGGATATATATGGATGTGTTCGGAGGGCGGCCTGATCCGCTTTGACGGCATGCGCTTCGAGACCTTCCGGCACGACCGGGAGCGGGAGACCTCCATCTCGAGCTCGTCCGTCAACTGCATGCAGGAAGACAGCCGCGGCAACACCTGGGTGGCCACGGCCAACGGACTCAACCTCTTCGATACGGAGCACAGCGAATTCCGCCGCTTTGAGCTGCTCGACGAGCAGAAGGCCATCGTCAATCCGTACGTCAGCAGCCTGCAGGAGGCGCCCGGCCGCAGCGGCGGCTGCCGCCTGTACGTGGGCACGAGCGGCGCGGGCGTATTCGTCATCGACTGCAATACGATGCAGCTGCTGCCCGATCCGCGCGAGCAGATCTACCGATATCTGCCCACGGACTATATCCGGGCCCTGTTCCTGGACGCCGCCAAGCGCCTCTGGATCTTCCCCGAAGGCACCGGATTCCCCACCATCCTGGACATGGGCACGCTCGAGCCCGTGACGAACCTGTACTGGAGCCCGGACCTGCTCGCCCTCGCCGACCAGATCCGCTTCGGAAACATCGCCGAGGACCCGCTCACGGGCGATCTCCTGCTGGGAAGCACCGAGGGCCTGCTGTACTGCAAGGCCGGCACGGCACTCATCCGGAAAGCCGCCGGGAAACGGGCGGCGGCCACTACCGCCACCACCCTCCTCTTCAACCGCCAGGCGCCGTCCGGCGAAGGCCGGACCTTCCTGGTCGGCGACAAGAACGGCGGCCTGCTGCTCTTCGACTCGGCCACGGAGGAAGTCCGCGAAGCGGTGCTTCCGTCCATCCGTCAGGATATCAGCAGCTGGAGCGCCACCAACAGCACCGTCGATTCCCAGGGCAATATCTGGCTGAGCCTGTACCAGCGCGGCGTCGTCGTGGCGCCGCAGTCCATGTTCGGCTTCTTCTATATGGGCTGCAGCAGCCGCGGCATCCCTGGCGAAAACAGCGCCTGCATCACCGCTATCTACGAAGACGGACAGACCCTCTGGGTGGCCACCGACGGCGCCGGCGTCTTCCGCAAGTCGCTCGAAGGGAACGCGCCCGAGCGGAATTATACCAGCGAGAACTCCGCGCTGACCGACAATTCCATCATGGCCCTGGCCGGCGACCGGCACGGCAACCTCTGGATCGGCACCTACAACGAGGGACTCTTCTATCTGGACGCCGGCGGCACCGTCCACCGCTTCGCCGACAATGAGCGGATCGGCACCGTACGCATCCGCACCATCGCCTACGACCCCGTCCGCGACCTGGTCTATGTGGGCACGTCCGGCGCGGGCCTGACCGTCATCAACGCCGCCACGCGCCGGATCGCCTCGCAGTCCGTGGACGAGAAATATCGCTGGGTCAGCGCCCTGCACCTGGACGCGAACGGTCTGCTCTGGGTGGGCTCCTACAACGGCCCCTGGTGCTACGACCCGTCGTCCGGACGCATCGTCGCCTATACGATTCCGTCCGCGAACGACACGCCGCTGCGCATCTACGGCATCGGCAGCAGCCCCGACGGAACGATGTGGTTCGGCACGGACGACGGACTTTTCCGCGTGGATGACGACACGCGCGAGGTCCGGCAGTACACCGAAGCGGACGGCCTGTCGAACAACGTGATCCGCGACATCCTCTGCTCCGCGACCGGCGAAGTCTGGGTCTCCACGCTCAGCGGCATGTCGCGCATTTCGCCGCGCAGCGGCAAAATCGACAGCTTCCGCTCCTACGACGGCCTGCAGGGCAACGAATTCCGCTCCGGCGCCGCCTGCAAGGCCTCTTCCGGCCGACTCTATTTCGGCGGCCTGGGCGGCATCACCTACTTCTCCCCGCTGCTCGTGGACGGCAGCGGCCACCGCGTGCCGCAAGTGTCCCTGGCGCGCCTGACGGTGCTCGACCGGGACGTGAACTACAACCCCGACGCGGGCAGCGAGAACCTGATCGACAAGCACATCTCCGAGGCCACCCGGATTGAGATTCCGCGGGAAACAGACTTATTCTCGCTGGCGTTCTCCGTGCCGGAATACACCAATCCGCACCGCCTGGTCTATGCCTACCGGCTGGTCGGCTTCGACAACGACTGGAAATCGGCTTCCGCCCGCCAGCCGTCGGCCACCTACACCAACGTGCCGCCGGGCCGCTACCGCTTCGAGGTGAAGGCCTATTTCGCGGATGCGCCCGAGAACAGTTCCGAGCGGGCGGTGGACCTGCACGTCGAGGCGCCCTGGTACCGCACGACCCTCGCCTACCTTATCTACCTGGCCCTGCTGGCCTGCCTGATCCTGCTGCTGTTCCATTGGGCGCGGCAGAAGCGGCAGCGCGCCAACGAGAAGAAGGAAGCGGAACTGAAGGAACTGCGGCTCGGCCTGTTCACCAACCTCACCCACGAGATCCGCACACCGCTCAACCTCGTGATGTCGCCGCTGGGCGCCATGCGCGAGGCGGAAGAGGACCCCGCCCGCAAGGACACCTACAACCTGATGTACCGCAACTGCCTGCGTATCAACCGCATCGTCAACCAGTTCATGGACCTGCGGAAGATCGACGCCGGACAGATGCAGTTGCACTTCCGCGAGACGGACATCATCTTCTTCATCCGGGACATCATGCAGTCCTTCGACAAGCTGGCGGAAAGCAAGCACATCGACTTCTCGCTGGCCTCGACCCACACGGAGGAGCCGCTGTGGATTGACCAGGGCAACTTCGACAAGATCATCTACAACATCCTCTCGAACGCGTTCAAGCACACGCCCGAGGGCGGCCGCATCCGCGTGGACGTGTCCGCGCCGGCGACCAACCGGGGCGAGCTGCCGCCGACGGTCCGGGAGTTGGTCCAGGTACGCATCTTCAACTCCGGCAGCCGGATTGAGGAAGCCTGGATCAGCCGCATCTTCGACCGCTTCGTGCAGGTGAATCCGCACGACGCCAGCTCGGGTTCCGGCGTCGGCCTCAACCTGACCAAGATGCTCGTGGAGCTGCACCACGGCCACATCACGGCCGAGAACGAGGAGGACGGCGTGGTCTTCCGCGTGCTGATGCCCGCCGGCAAGGACCACCTGACCCGGGAGGAGCTCTCCTACACCTCGCACCACAAGGATCTCTACACCAAGACCGCGCCCGAAGAGCACGAAGACGAGACCTACGTGCAGAACGACGCCCCGGCCGAGAAGGCCGCCCGGGCGAAGAAGAGCATCGTCGTGGTGGACGATGACGACGACACGCGCGAATACCTCAAGAGCCTGCTGCGCGGCCCCTACAACGTCACCGCCTGTGCGAACGCGGGGGCAGCCTGGGCCGTCGTGGAAAGCCAGCTGCCCGACGCGGTGGTCACCGACCTGGTGATGCCCGGCGAGAGCGGCAGCGAACTCTGCGCCCGCATCCGCGGGAATGAGGCCACACGCCACATCCCCGTCATCATCCTGACCGGCCAGAACGGCGAGCAGGAGGAGCAGACGGCCAGCGACAGCGGCGCCGACAAATTCCTCTCCAAGCCCATCTCCGTGGAGTTGCTGCTCAGCAGCGTCGCCCAGGTCATTTCCGCCCGCGAGGCGGTCAAGGACAAGTTCGGCGTCCACCTGGACTACGACTACACCGGGATCCAGATGGGCTCCGCCGACGAGAAGCTCCTGCGCCGCATCGTGGAGAGCGTCCAGGCGCACCTGGACGACCCGGAATTCGGCGTGGCCACGCTCTGCGAGGACGTCGGCATCAGCCGCGTGCACCTCAACCGCAAACTCAAGGCCTTCGGCAAGGACTCGCCGGGCACGCTGATCAAGACCTTCCGGATGAAGCAGGCGGCCTACCTGCTCGCCAACAACCAGGTGAACGTGTCCGAGGTCGCCTACCGCGTCGGCTTCGCCTCGCACTCCTACTTCTCCAGCTCGTTCAAGGAGTTCTTCGGCCTCTCGCCGCGCGAATTCGTCGCGCAGCTGCAGGAGAACCCCGAGGACCAGAATTTGCGAAAAATGTTCGAATAGGCCGGTTTGGTTACATTTTTGACAAGGTCTGTTCTGTAATTAGAACCGCTTTTGGGTAAGATTTGTTAGTTTTGTACCATCAAATCCAAACCAAACCCGTCAAGAATGAAACGGACCCTCAGCTTTTTATCTGCGCTGGCCACCCTGTTGCTCAGCCTTCCGGCCATCGCCCTTGACCATCCCGGCATCACCGAAGCCCGCACGGCACCCGGCCGCTTCTCCCTGATCGAGCACGGCGTGCCCGTCGCCGTGGTCACGGACCCGGGCGACGCCAGGGGCGTGCTCATCGCCGCCGAGACCCTGCGTGAGGATTTCGCCCGCGTCTGCGGGCAGAAGGCCCCCGCCGCCGGCCGCCGCGCCATCTATGCGGGAACAGTGGATTCTCCCGCCATCCGGCGATTCGCCGCGGAAGGAAAGATCGACCTCGCCCCCCTTTCCGGACAGTATGAGACGTACCTCCTGCAGGTCGTCGACGAGGATACGGTCATCATCGCCGGCGCGGACATGCGCGGCGCCATTTACGGCATCTACGAGATCTCCGAGCAGCTCGGCGTGTCGCCCTGGTACGACTGGGCCGACGTGGCCGTGGAGCACCGCGAGGACCTGTCGCTCGCGCCCGGCACCTACCGTGTCGATCCGCCCGCCGTGCGCTACCGCGGCATCTTCCTCAACGACGAGGCCCCCTGCCTGACCGGCTGGGTCAAGAACACCTACGGCACCGCCTACGGCGACCACCGCTTCTACGCCCGCGTGTTCGAGCTCCTGCTCCGCCTGCGCGCCAATTTCCTCTGGCCCGCCATGTGGGACTGGGCCTTCTACGCCGACGACCCCGAGAACAGCCGGACGGCCGACGAGATGGGCATCATCATGGGCACCTCGCACCATGAGCCGATGGCCCGCAACCACCAGGAATGGGCACGCCGGCGCGGCGCCGACGGCCCCTGGGACTACACAAAGAACCGCAAGGTGCTCGACCGCTTCTTCACCGAAGGCATGGAGCGCGCCAGGAACACCGAGGACCTCATCACCATCGGCATGCGCGGGGACGGCGACGCCGCTCTGGGCAAGGAGGGCGAAGAAGCGAAATACATCTCCCTGCTGGAGAGCATCATAGGCAACCAGCGCAAGATCATCCGCAAGGTCACGAAACGGCCCGCCGAGGAGCGGCCGCAGGTCTGGGCCCTCTACAAGGAGGTCCAGCAGTACTACGACCTGGGCCTGCGCGTGCCCGACGACGTGACCATCCTGCTCAGCGACGACAACTGGGGCGACGTCCGCAAGCTGCCGACCGCCGAGGAGCGCAAGCGCAAGGGTGGATGGGGCATCTACTACCACGTGGACTACGTGGGCGCCCCGCGCAACTCCAAGTGGCTGAACATCACCCCGATCCAGAACATGTGGGAGCAGCTGCAGCTGACCTACGCCTACGGCGTGGACCGGCTCTGGGTGCTGAACGTCGGCGACCTCAAGCCGATGGAATACCCCATCGACCTCTTCCTCGCCATGGCCCGCCGGCCGGAGTCCTTCAACGTCGACAACCTGCTCGACCACACCCGCACCTTCTGCGCCGCGGCCTTCGGGGAGGACCAGGCGGACGAGGCAGCACGCATCCTGAACCTCTACAGCAAATACAGCGGCCGCACCACGGCCGAAATGATGGACCGCAACACCTACGACCTCGCCTCCGGCGAATTCCGGCGCGTCTGCGACGACTTCGTCCGGCTCGAAGCCGAGGCGCTGCGGCAGTTCCTGACCCTGGACCCAGCGCGCCGCGACAGCTACCGGCAGGTCATCCTCTTCCCGGTGCAGGCCCTCTCCAATCTCTATGAAATGTACTACGCCCAGGCGATGAACCACGACCTCTACGCCAAGGGCGACCCGGCCGCGAACCGCTGGGCGGACCGCGTGGAGCAGTGCTTCGCCCGCGACGCCGCGCTGTGCGCGCAATACAATAAGGAAATGTCCGGCGGCAAGTGGGACGGCATGATGACCCAGAAGCACATCGGCTATCGCATGTGGAACGACAACTTCCCCGCCGACCGCCTGCCGGAGATCAAGCGCATCGAGGACGTCACCCCGGGCGGCTTCTCCTTTGCCGCCGACCCGCGCGGCTACACCGCCATCGAGGCGGAGCATTATTTCACGGCTTCGCCCGCGGCAGACGCGGCCTGGACCGTCATCCCCGACATGGGCCGCACCCTCAGCGGCGTGGCGCTCCTGCCCTACACCGTGGCGACCGACGGCAGCGCCCTGAGCTACCGCGTGGAGCTTCCCGCGAACGCGGGAAATGTCAAAGTGCACGTGATTACCAAATCCACCCTCGCCTTCAACAACACCGGCCATCGCTACGAGGTAGAGCTCGACGGCGCGAAGCAGGTGCAGTTCTTCAACGAGCGCCTCAACGAAGACCCGCGCAACATCTACTCCGTCTACTACCCGACCGTCGCGCGCCGCGTGGTGGAGACCGTCTCCGAACTGCCCGCCGCGGGCGGCTGGACGACGCTCACGCTGCGTCCGCTGGACCCGGGCATCGTGTTCGAAAAGATCGTGGTCGACTACGGCGGCTACACGCCGCAATTCCTCTTCGGCGAGGAGTCATCGGCCTCTCGCGGCACCAGATGACCGAAAAGTAACCGTTTTTGAGCGAATCCGGGGCTTATTGTCCCGGATTTTCTGTATATTTGCTAGACTGGATAATACGATATCAAACTATAACCTATGTCCAACAATCCGAATGAAGCCAAGGGCTTCTACAAACTGAGCTGGATGCAGCGCATCGGCTTCGGCGCCGGCGACATGGCGCAGAATCTCATTTATCAAACCGTCAGCATCTGGCTGCTCTTCTTCTACACCAACGTGTTCGGGCTCAAGCCCGGTCCCGCAGCCCTGATGTTCCTCGTCGTGCGTCTCGTGGACGTGCTCTGGGACCCGGTGGTCGGCACCATCGTCGACAAGGGCAACCCGAAGTGGGGCAAGTACCGCTCCTGGCTCATCCTCGGCGGTATTCCGCTCGTGGGCCTGGCCATCCTCTGCTTCTGGAACGGCCTCGCCGCTTCCTCCGACACGGTCAAGCTCATCTACGCCTACGTCACCTACGTCGGCATGTCCATGTGCTACACCCTGGTGAACGTGCCTTACGGCGCCCTGAACGCCTCGCTCACCCGCGACACCAACGAGATCACCATCCTCACCTCCACGCGCATGTTCATGGCCAACCTCGGCGCCCTGTGCGTGAAGTCTCTCCCGATCATCATCGCCATCTTCGCCCCGAAGGTCCTCAACGAGGAGACCGGCAAGATGACGGCTGTCTATAACACCCCGGAAGCCGGCACCGCCTGGTTCATCACCTACGCCATCTTCGCCGTCATCGGCCTCGCACTCCTCTTCTTCTGCTTCACGCAGTGCAAGGAGAAGGTCGTCATGGACGCCAAGGAGTCCGCGAACGTGAAGGTCAGCGACCTGTGGATGGAGTTCGGCCGCAACAAGCCCCTCCGCATCGTGGCCTTCTTCTTCATCACCGCCTTCGCGATGATGAGCGTGAGCAACGCCGCCGACGCTTACTTCATGAGCTACAACGTCGAGGCCACCCCGCTGCTGACCACGCTCTTCATGTGGCTCGGCACCATCCCGGCCTTCATCTTCATGCCGCTCGTCCCCGCCATCAAGCGCAAGATCGGCAAGAAGGGCATGTTCTACCTCTTCCTCGGCGTCGCCATCGTGGGTATGGCCATGATGTACACCTTCGTGTCCATCCCTGCCACCAAGACCAACTTCGTGCTGCTCTGCATCGCCCAGTTCGTAAAGTCCACCGGTATCATCACCGCCACGGGCTACATGTGGGCCCTCGTCCCTGAGGTCATCGCCTACGGCGAATACACCTCCGGCAAGCGCATCGCCGGCATCGTGAATGCCCTGACCGGTATCTTCTTCAAGGCCGGCATGGCCCTCGGCGGCGTGGTTCCCGGCCTCGTGCTCGCCTGGGTCGGCTTCAACGCCGACGCCGCCCAGCAGACCCCGCTGGCCCTCCAGGGCATCCTCTGGCTGGTCTGCGTGATCCCGGCCATCCTGCTCCTCCTCGCCATCTTCATCATCAGCAAGTATGAGCTCAGCGACGAGAAGATGGATGAGATCAACAAAGAAATCGAAGCAAGACAACTCAACGCTTAAGCAATATGGCAAAGAAAGTTCAGAAACGCTACCTCTTCCCGTCCGACTACATGGCGGATCCGTCCGTGCACGTGTTCGACGGCAAGCTCTACATCTATCCGTCCCACGACTGGGAGTCCGCCGCGCCGGACGACGATTTCGGCAGCGAATATGATATGAAGGACTACCACGTCCTCTCCCTGGAAGGCCCGGATCCGATGACCTCCCCGGTCAAGGACAACGGCATCGCCCTCGACATCAAAGATGTCCCCTGGGCCCGCCGCCAGCTCTGGGACAACGAGGTCGTGAAAGGCCGCGACGGCAAATACTACATGTATTTCCCGGCCAAGGACAAGACCGACATCTTCCGCTGCGGCGTCGCCATCTCGGACAGCCCGACCGGCCCGTTCAAGGCCCAGCCGGACCCGATCCGCGGCAGCTACTCCATCGACTACGCCATCCTGCACGATGACGCCGACGACGAGTACTACATGTACTTCGGCGGCATCTGGGGCGGACAGCTCCAGCGCTACGAGGACAACCTCGCCAAGGACAACGGCACCTCCTACCCCGCCGACGGCCAGCCGGCCGTGCCGGGCCGCGTGGTGAAGCTCGCCAAGGACATGCTGCAGTTCGCCGAGGAGCCGAAGCCCGTCGTGCTGATCGACGAGGACGGCAACCCGATCAAGGTCGAGGATAACGAGCGCCGCTTCTTCGAGGCCAGCTGGATGCACAAGTACAACGGAAAGTACTACTTCAGCTACTCCACCGGCGACACCCACAAGCTCTGCTACGCCATCGGTGACAACCCGTACGGCCCCTTCACCTACAAGGGTGTCATCCTGACCCCGGTGTACGGCTGGACGACGCACCACTCCATCGTGGAGTTTGGCGGCAAGTGGTGGCTCTTCCACCACGACAGCGGCATCTCCAAGGGCATCAACCGTCTCCGCAGCCTCAAGGTCTGCGAATTGACCTACCGCCCCGACGGCACCATCGAGACCATCGAAGGCCTCGACGACTAAACAATAACCGTACTAAAACCTACGCAACGGGGACCGCACTGAGCGGTCCCCGTTTCAATTTGTATTTCCGTCATTCGCCGGTCGGAGCCGGCGAATCACCTAGAACGCGGCGATGAGTTCCTCGTTGGTGTAGGCGTCGGCGCCGTAGCAGGTCTTCAGGTAGGCCAGGCCGCCGAGGTAGTCCTCCTCGGTGAAGGCGTTGGTCGCTTCCTTGGCGACGACCACGTCGTAACCGAGCATGTAAGCGTCGGCGGAAGTGTGGCGGCAGCACATGTGCGTGTGCAGGCCGGTGATGATCACGGTCTGGACGCCGAGCTCCTTCAGCAGGATGTCGAGGTCGGTCTGGAAGAAGCCGCTGTAGCGGCGCTTGGGCACGACGTAATCCTTGTCGCAGAGCTCCAGTTCGGGGATGACCTCGGCGCCGGGCGTGCCCTTGATGGCGTGGTCGCCCCAGAGCTTCAGCTCTTTGTCGATGCCGGGCAGGTGGCAGTCGTTGCAGAAAATCACGGGGACGCCCTTCTCGCGGGCGGCCTTCAGCAGGGCTGCGGTGGCAGGGACGATGGCCTGGCCGCGGTCGCAGGCCAGGGAGCCGGTCACGAAGTCGTTGAGCATATCGACGACCAGGATGGCGGGATGATTGAGTTTGTTCATTGTTACACTACTATTAAAATGTTTGTCTAAGCGTTTCCATAACCAGTACATAAAGGCGCCCCAGGCGAGGAACAGGGCCACGTAGACCCAGTACGGCAGGCGCGCCTGATAGGTATCCCAGTCGAGGACTTTCTCGTATTCCGGGATGTCGGCGTAGTAATAGGCGCCGGCGCCGAAGTCCAGCTCGGGGTTGAGCCCGATGCGCCGGACCATGATATACACGACGGCGGCGAGCGTCGCCACCCCCACGGCGAGGAGGGCCACCCGGGCCGCCGTCTTGCGCCTGGACATCACTGCCTAGGAGAGGTGCGGGATCGGGAAGAGCACGCCGCTGAGCAGCAGCCACACCGCGAAAAAGGTCAGCGCGATGTTGAACACCTGCCCGACGAGGTACAGCCAGAGCGGCTTGCCGCCCTGCATCTGCTTCACGAGGTCCTTGAAATTGGTATCCAGGCCGATGCTGACGAAGGCCAGCACGAAGGCCCAGTTCTTATATTGATCGAGCACGCCGTTGACAGCCTTTACCTGGTCGGCGCCGGCGAGCGGCTGGACAAGGAAGGAGGCCACGAGCGAGGCCACGAAGAAGCCGATGATGAATTTCGGGAAGCGGGTCCAGATCTCGCCGGCGCCCACCTTCTGGCCGTCCTTCTTGTTCACGCTGGTCGCGAAGAAGAGAGCCACGAAGAAGGCAATGAAACCGATGAGGATATTCTGGATCATCTTGACCAGCACGGCGGCCTGTTCGGCCTCGCCGCCCAGCACGGAGCCCGCCACGGCCACGGCGCCGGTGCTGTCCACCGTACCGCCGATAAGCGCGCCGCCCATGATCGGGGACATGCCCGTGGCGCGGATGAGCACAGGCTCGAGGGCCATCATCAGCACCGTGAAGATGATCGAAATGGAGATCGTCATCGTCAGGTCATCCTTCTTGCAGTTGGAGGCCGCGCCCGTGGCGATGGCCGCGGAGGTACCGCAGACGCTCGTCGCGGAGGCCATGGTGATGACCAGCGGCTTGTTGTCGATCTTCAGCACCCGCGTGCCGAACCACCACATGAAGAGGATCACGACCGGGGTCACGATCCACGCGATGCCGAGACCGTAGAGGCCGAATTTGGCGATATTGGAGAAGAGGACGGAGAAGCCCATGATAACGAGGCCCGTCTTGATGTAGAATTCGGTCTTAACGGCCGGTTTCAGCCACTTCGGCGTGCCGACTGTATTGGACACCAGCATGCCCACGATCAGCGCCCAGAAAGCCCATTCCAGATAGCGATTGAGCGTGAACTCCGCACTGATCATACGGACGAGCACGGACAGGACAAACACCACGAGGAAGGCCGGGACGAATTTCTTCACCTTTTCGCCCGTCAGGGCGGCGCCGACCGTGAAGAGGATGCCCAGCACGAGCACCGTGCGCAGGAGCTTGATCCAGAATGCGCCGGAGGCGAACTGCTGCGCGAGGGGCACAACCTTGGCGGACTGCGCCTCGGTGAGCGCCTCGCCCCAGGTCCAGGTCTTGAAGGTCAGGGCAGAGAAATCAAAAGCCTTGGAGAGCACGGCCACCAGGCCGATCGCGATAACGACAAAGCCGATCCAGACGGCCAGCCAGTCTTCCGTCGTCCAGAGTTTGGACAGCTTGCTGTTGTTTGCCATTTCTACAGGTTTTGGTACATATACAGAAAACAAAGATAGGTAATTTTTCCTAACTTTGTCTTTGACAAAAAACGCTCAGACATGGAAAAAACCTGGAGATGGTTCGGCCCGTCCGACAAGATCACTTTGGAAATGTTGCGCCAGATCGGCGTGGAGGGCATCGTGACCGCCCTGCACCAGTACGCCCCGGGCGAACTGTGGCCCGAAGCTGACATCCGCGCCCTGCAGGACTACATCGCCGCGGCCGGCCTGCGCTGGTCCGTGGTGGAGAGCCTGCCGGTCAGCGAGGAGATCAAGTACGCCGGCCCGAACCGCGACGCCCTCATCGAGACCTACAAGCAGAGCCTGGAGAACCTGGGCCGCTGCGGCATCCATACGATCTGCTACAATTTCATGCCCGTGCTCGACTGGGCGCGCACCGACCTGGAGCACCCCATGCCCGACGGCACCACGGCGCTGTACTTCGACCTCGTCCGCTTCGCCTATTTCGACATCAAGATCCTGCAGCGCGAAGGCGCGGAGAAGGATTTCGCGCCGGAGGTGGTGGAGAAAGTCGAGGCGCTGGACCGCACGATCACCGAGGCGGAGAAGGCACAGCTGGTGGACGCGCTCATCGTCAAGACGCAGGGCTTCGTGAACGGCCCGCTGGGCGACGGCGACGGCTCTCCGGTGGCCAAATTCCGCGCCCTGATGGAGCCCTACAAGGGCATCGACAAAGCGCAGCTGCGCGAGAACCTGCGCTACTTCCTCGAAGCCATCATGCCGGTCTGCCGCGAGTGGGACATGCGCATGTGCGTGCATCCCGACGACCCGCCCATGCAGATCTTCGGCCTGCCGCGCATCGTCTGCAGCGCCGACGATATCCGCTGGATGCTGAATGCCGTGGACGATTTCCATAACGGCGTCACCTTCTGCGCCGGCTCGCTCTCCGCGGGCGCGCACAACGACGTGGAGGCCATGGCCCGCGAGTTCGCGCCGCGCACGCATTTCGTGCACCTGCGCACCTGCAGCCTGCTGCCGGGCGGCAACTTCGTGGAGGCGCCGCACACCAACGGCCGCGTGGACCTGGTGGAGCTCATCCGCATCTTCGAGCGCGAGGGGCGCGACCTGCCGATGCGCGTGGACCACGGCCGCACCATGCTCGGCGACGAGACGCGCGGCTACAACGCCGGCTACAGCTTCCACGGCCGCATGCTGGCCCTCGGCCAGGTCAGCGGCATGATGGCAGCCGTCCAGAATGAATTCAAAAAAGAACGCTAGATATGAATGAACTGTATTCCGTAGCCGGCAAGGTGGCCGTCATCAGCGGCGCCGCCGGAGCCCTGGGCGGCTCGCTCGCCCGTCATTTTGCGGCGCAGGGCGCCGATGTCGTGGCGCTGGTCCACCGTCCCGAGCAGGTCGAACCGACCGTGTCCGCGCTCAAGGCGCTGGGCGGCAATCCGATCGGCTATGCCTGTAACGTGATGGACACCGCCGACGTGGCGCGCATCGCCGACGAGGTGGTCGCGAAATTCGGCCGCGTGGACATCCTCATCAACGTGGCGGGCGGCAATGTGCCCGGCGCCACCATCATGCCCGACCAGAATTTCTGGGACATGAAGCTGGAGGACTGGACCAAGGTGCTCGACCTCAACCTCAACGGCACGGTCTATCCCTGCCATGTCTTCACGAAAATCTTTGCGAAACAGGGCTACGGCTGCATCCTGAACATCTCCTCGATGGCCGCCTACGACGCCCTTTCCCGCGTGGCGGGCTACGGCGCCGCCAAGGAAGGCGTGTCCAACTTCACCCGCTGGCTGGCCGCCGAGCTGGCCATCAAGTACGGCGAGAAGATCCGCGTGAACGCCCTCGCGCCAGGCTTCTTCATCGGCAAGCAGAACCGCGCCGCGCTCCTCAACGAGGACGGCTCCCTGACCGAGCGCTCGGTCAAGGTCATTGCCAAGACGCCCATGCGCCGCTTCGGCGACCTCACGGAGCTCAACGGCGCCGCGCAGTTCCTCTGCAGCGATGCCGCCTCCTTCGTCACCGGCGTCATCCTCCCGGTTGACGGCGGCTTCAGCTCCTTCAGCGGAATCTAGGAAAGATTATTACCGGAAATACTTCGCGAGCCAGGCCTGGTCGATGAGGGCGAGACCCTGGACGGCGTCGCGAATCTGGGGATTGCGTCGGAGAATGCCGGCGCAATCTTCGTATACGTTGAATCCGACGGCTACGAGCTCCATCTGGCCGCCTTCCGGGTAGGTGAAGGTCATTTCCCCGTCGGCGCCGTTCAAGCCCGCAAAACGCAGCGAAACGTCCTTTTTCAGCTCCTGGCAGGTAACGAACTTGCACATCTCGATGATGAGGTCGTCCAGCCCCGCGTCGAAAATCTTGATTTTCTCGATCAGATCCCCCACGCTGCGCACCTGGCGGCCCGTGTAACCCTCCTGCAGGCCCTCGGCGCCCAGCGGCGTCTCGGAGAGCACGAGCATCAGGTGTGCGGCCGGGTCGTGGTACAGGAACGGCAGCGACAGCAGGTTCGCGGCGCCGCAGTGCGGACAGGTCCAGGTGAAGAGCTCCCCGCTCCGGACCTTCTCCTTCAGGTCCGGATCCGTCGCGGCATTCACGCTCTGCGGGATCTCCGCCTCGTATGTCGCACCGCAGCGGGTGCAGCGAGCTGCTATCTTAGACATTGAAAAGGAAATGCATGATGTCGCCATCCTGGACGACGTAATCCTTGCCCTCAATGCCCATCTTGCCGGCGGCCCGCACGGCCGCCTCGGTCTTGTATTGGACGAAGTCGTCGTACTTGATCACCTCCGCGCGGATGAAGCCCTTCTCGAAATCGGTATGGATCACGCCCGCGGCCCTGGGGGCCTTGTCGCCCTGGTGGATGGTCCACGCGCGGCACTCGTCGGCACCCGCGGTGAAGAAAGTCTGCAGGCCCAGCAGGTGGTAGGCGCCCTGGATCAGGCGCACCACGCCCGACTCGTGCAGGCCCATCTCCTCGAGGAACATCTGCCGGTCCTCGTAGTCCTCCATTTCGGCGATCTCGGACTCCGTGCGGGCGGAGATGACCAGGATCTCGGCGTGCTCGTCCTTGACGGCCTCGCGGACGGCGTCCACGTAGGCGTTGCCGTTCACGGCAGAGGCGTCGTCGACATTGCACACGTACATCACCGGCTTGTTGGTCAGCAGGAAGAGGTCGTGCGCCATGGCGGCTTCCTCGTCGTTCTGCGGGACGACGCTGCGGCAGGACTTGCCCTGCTCGAGGGCATCCTTGTAGCGAAGCAGCAGGTCCAGCAGCTTCTTGGCCTCCTTGTCGCCGCCGGTCGTGGCCTGCTTCTGGACCTTCGCGACGCGGGCGTTCACCGTCTCCAGGTCCTTGATCTGGAGTTCCAGGTCCACGACTTCCTTGTCCCGGACCGGATCCACGGAGCCGTCCACGTGGACGACGTTGCCGTCGTCGAAGCAGCGCAGCACGTGCAGGATGGCGTCGCACTCGCGGATGTTGGCGAGGAACTGGTTGCCCAGGCCCTCTCCGCGGCTCGCGCCCCGCACCAGACCGGCGATGTCGACGATGTCGACCGTGGCCGGGATCGTGCGCTGGGGTTTACAGATATCGGAAAGCACCTCCAGGCGCTTGTCGGGGACGTTGGTGGAGCCGAGGTTCGGCTCAATCGTACAGAACGGGAAATTAGCGCTCTGGGCCTTCCCGGAGCTGACGCAGTTGAAGAGGGTGGACTTGCCGACGTTCGGCAGGCCGACGATACCGCATTTCAGGGACATACAATCTTTTCTTTGGTGGTGCAAATGTACGCAAAAATCGCCATATTCGCGGTATGAAACGAACTATGATACTTCTTCTTTTGCTGCTGGGACTGTCTCCCGGCGCCGCTTCCCAGGACCGGGATTCCCTGCTGGTCGTATTCTGGAACCTGGAAAACTTCTTCGACTACCGTTCCGACAACAAGCCCCAGTACTGGACGAAAGGCCGTTTCCGGGCCAAATGCAACGCCGTGGCGAAGACGCTGCTGCGCATCGCGGACCGCTACGGGCGGCTGCCGGACGCGGTCGGCTTCGCCGAGGTGGAGAACGCCTTCGTGCTGCGGCAGCTCACGCGCGAAACGGCCCTGCGCAAACTCGATTATCAAATCGTGCACTACGACTCCCCCGACCACCGCGGGATCGACTGCGCGCTGCTCTGCCGGACCTCCACGCTCCCCCTGCGCGCGAGCGCGCCGAAGCACATCCCGGACAGCGCGGGCGGGGTGCTGCCCACGCGCGACATCCTGCTGGCGGAATTCGACCGCCTCGCGGTGCTGGTGAACCATCACCCTTCGCAGATCGGCGGCAAGGCAGAGCGGCGGGAGCTGGCGCAGGCGCGGCTGCGGGCCCTGACGGACTCGCTGCACGCCGCCGGGGTGGCGCGGACGCTGGCGGTGGGGGATTTCAACGAGGATCTGTGGGGCGGACGGGGAACGATCAAGTATAACGGGAAATGGGAGAAGATCGACGGGGGCTTCGCGGAGGGATTCTCGCGCGTACGGGAGGAGGTGTTCACGGACCCGGTCCTGCTGGAGCGGGACAAGAGCTTCGGCGGCATGAAACCCCGCCGGACCTTCGTCGGACCGCGCTACACGGGCGGCGTCAGCGACCACCTGCCTGTTGTCTTTATCGTTTATTTTTGATACATTTGTGGTTACGACAAACCAAAATACACCACATACCATGGACAACATGCTGAGCGGCATTCACGAGAAATTCCTCTCCATCTTCGGCGAAGGCGGCACGATGTACGCCGCAGCCGGACGCATCAACCTCATCGGCGAACACACGGACTACAACGGCGGCTACGTCTTCCCCGGCGCCATCGACAAGGGCATCGTGGCAGAGATCCGCCTCAACGGCACGAAGACCGTCAACCTCTTCTCCCTGGACTACAACGCCGTCACCGGGTTCGGCCTCGAAGAAGAGGACAAGCCCGCCGAGGCCTGGGCGCGCTACGTCTTCGGCGTCTGCCGCGAGACGCTCAAGCGCGGCGGCCGGGTGGAGGGCTTCGACGCCGTGTTCGCGGGCGACGTGCCCCTCGGCGCCGGCCTTTCGTCCTCCGCGGCCCTGGAGAGCTGCTTCGCCTTTGCGATCAACGACCTCTTCCAGAACGGCATCGACAAGTTCGAGCTCGCGAAGATCGGCCAGAGCACGGAGCACAATTACTGCGGCGTGAACTGCGGCATCATGGACCAGTTCGCCTCCTGCTTCGGCAAGGCGGGCAGCCTCATCCGCCTGAATTGCAAGACGCTTGAATACAAATATTTCCCCTTCGACCCGAAGGGCTATAAACTCGTCCTCGTAGACTCCTGCGTGAAGCACGAGCTCGCCTCCTCGGCGTACAACTTCCGCCGCCAGAGCTGCGAGCGCGCCGCCGCGGCCATCAAGAAGAATCACCCCGAAATCGACTTCCTGAGCGACTGCAAGCGCGTCTGGCTGGACGAGGTCCGGGACCAGATCTCCAGCGAGGACTTCATCCGCGCGGAATACGTGATCGGCGAGGTCCAGCGCGTGCTGGACGTCTGCGACGCCCTGGAGCGCGGCGACTACGAGACCGTCGGCGAAATGATGTACCAGACGCATTTCGGCCTGAGCAAGCTCTACGAGGTCAGCTGCGAGGAGCTCGACTTCCTCAACCGCCTGGCCCGCCGGCTCGGCGTCACGGGCTCCCGCGTCATGGGCGGCGGCTTCGGCGGCTGCACCATCAACCTCGTCAAGGACGAGCTCTATCTGCCCTTCGTGGCGGCCGCCAAGGCGGAATTCACGCTCAAGTTCGGCCACGCCCCCAAGATCTACGACGTGGTCATTTCCGACGGCGCCAGGCGCCTGTAAGGAAACAAAAAAGCCCCGCAGGTTGCTGCGGGGCTTTTTAGATTCCGGATCAAGTCCGGAATGACGATACGATTCTAGAAGAACCGCTCGCGGTTGTCTTTCACATTGTCGTACTCCTGCATGACCGGGATGATCATCTGGGAGAGGTACTGGGCCTTCTGGAGGGCCAGGTTCTTGGCGTCAGCCTCGCTGTAGAAGCT
>Ga0265300_10001069_pt1 | contig 26907 bp, 15 predicted proteins | sample AusTroGonzalo_MG_FD_193482 | JGI IMG/M metagenome (GOLD analysis project Ga0265300, IMG submission 193482) | Bovine rumen microbial communities from tropical cattle in Woodstock, Queensland, Australia - Gonzalo_03 | ecosystem: Host-associated > Mammals > Digestive system > Stomach > Rumen ...
CGCATGCCCGAATTAAGTCATAACGATTCGTCATTCACGGATGCTCGTGATGGGCAAACTTACAGAATTGTAAAAATCGGTTCGCAGACTTGGATGGCTCAAAATCTGAATTTCAAAACGGAGTCCAGCAGTTGTTTTGGTGATGCGGACAGCAACTGCACCAAGTATGGACGCCTTTACTCATGGCCCGATGCGATGGATAGTGCTGCTGTTTTCTCGACGAATGGAAAAAATTGTGGCAGCTCTCTTGATGAAAGGGGAAAATGTTCACCGAGATTTCCGGTGCGTGGCGTTTGCCCCCTTGGATGGCATCTTCCTTCCTTAGAGGAATGGAAAACGTTGTTTGTTGCTGTGGGTGGGAAAAAATGGTATCGTGATGGATTCCTGAGGGCTGGAAAATCGCTTAAGTCCAAAGAATTATGGAAAGGATCGGATAAAAAGGTTTATGTAGAAGAGGTGAAACGAAATGATGTTGTTTATCGTGATAAATTGAAAGAGCCTATTAGTGTTGTCGGTTCTGATGATTACGGATTTTCGGCACTCCCTGGTGGGTATAAGGAAAGCGTCTGGGGGTACAAAGTTAAAGGCGTTAAAGGTCTGTTTTGGACTTCGAATCAGAGCAATTCATCATTTACAAACGATATTTTCTTTAACTATGATGATGCCATTGCGTTTTATGGTGTTTCAAGACTTGAATATAGTTTGTCGGTCCGTTGCGTAAAAGATAATTGAGAGAGAGGAGTGTAATATGAATAAGTATTCTTGTATGTTTGTTTTGTATTGTGCTACTTTGATTGCTTTGCTCGTTTCGTGTAGCGATCCTAAAAATGCTTTGTCTGATAACGCTAAAGTGGTTGCCGTTGCTGATGAAACTTTTACCGATGCCCGTGATGGTCAGATATACAAGATCGTGAAAATCGATAATCAAGTCTGGATGGCAGAAAATCTGAATTACGATATGGGTGGTAGCTATTGCTATGGAGATAAGTCGGTAAACTGCATCAAATATGGCCGACTTTATTCTTTGGATTCTGCGAGAAAAGCTTGCCCTGCAGAATGGCGCTTGCCAACGCCTACGGATTGGAGTGTCTTGATTTATTCGATGGGTGGAGAATCTGTTGCAGGGAAATATTTGAAGTCTTTAGGAGGTTGGATTGGCGGAGGGAATGGCTCCGGAGATTATGGATTTTCGGCACTGCCTGCCGGAGAAAAATATGGAGATTTAGATTACAATGGCGAAGGTAAGATAGCCGTCTTTTGGGGGGATTACGGGGAATCTCGAAGTTACGCGTATGGTATGTATCTTGATTACTATACCGATAATGTGAAAGTAGAATCTATGCCTGATGAACGTTGGCTTTCTATTCGCTGTATCAAGGAAAAAATTCAGGAATCTAGCAGCTCGTCTTCGGATGTTTCTTCGTCCTCTTCGGCACTAGTTCAAGATAGTTCTGTCAAAGCATCATCTTCTTCTGAATATCATCCCGGTTCTCGCATGGATGGAAATCTTCTGATCGACTTGCGTGATAATCAGGTGTACAAAACGGTAAAAATCGGAACCCAGACATGGATGGCTGAAAACTTGAACTATAAAACTGAAAATAGTACCTGCAACTTGGTGCTGTGCACTGAAACTGGCCGCTATTACACATGGAACGCCGCTGTAAATGCTTGCCCGGATGGATGGCATTTGCCGACACGAGCCGAATGGAAATCTTTGATTTCTTTTGTCGGAGGCCATTCTGTTGCAGGAAAGTTCCTCAGAGGGCGAGCCAGTGGTTTTGGCGGCACAAGAATGCGTGGTCCAATGTATGAACATTTTACGGTTGATGGTACAAATGAATTTGGTTTTTTGGCGTTGGAACCGGAGTATTGGAGTTCAACGGAGGATGATAGGTACAATGGCTATTACCTGAATATGCCTTCTGAAGATGGTTCTGCAAGTGTTGAACGAAAATACAAATCGAAGGGCTTGCATGTTCGTTGCCTTTTGGGAGAGGCTGAACGAGTGGCGGAAAAAACGCAAAATAAAATCGTAACGGATTCTTCCAAGATTCAGAAACAATTTGAGTCATCATTGAATGTGGATATTGCTGCGAACCAAGGATCGTTCACGGATACGCGAGACGGAAAAACATATAAGACTATAAAAATCGGCTCCCAGACTTGGATGGCCGAGAATCTGAATTACAAATCGGAACTCAGTTTCTGCTTTGCTCATGATTCGAGCTATTGCCCCAAATATGGTCGCCTTTACGGACGTGCTGCGGCAAAGAACGCATGCCCTACGGGATGGCATTTGCCTTCGCTACAGGAATGGGATGAGTTGTTCGTTACGGTGGGTGGGCAACTTACAGCGGATATAGTTCTTAAGTCCAAGACCGATTGGAAGGATGAAGAAAAGGGCTATGATTTGTATGGATTCACTGCACTCCCGGCGGGCTACAAAACATCATGGAGAAATCGCGAGTTCAAAAAATTGGGCGAAGCTGCCGATTTTTGGACTTCTACGGAATGTGAATCTAAGGAAAATTGCTTGAGAACTGTTTCTATGCTCGAAGGTAAAACGGATCGTACAAGTGGCTTAGATAGCAGTGCTTCTTCCATTCGTTGCCTTAAAGACGAGTCTCAACAGATTCGACAGGCTCATCAACCAGCTCAACAATTGAAACGAGAATCGAAAGATGTGCTCACGGACTCTCGTGACGGACAAATTTACAGGACTGTGAAAATTGGTTCTCAAACTTGGATGGCGGAAAATCTCAAGTACGAGACGAAAAAAAGTTCTTGCTATAACGGCAATGCGAACAATTGCGTTCAATACGGTCGCCTTTATGAATGGGATGATGCAGAGAATGCATGCCCTGCGGGATGGCACTTGCCTTCACTTGAAGATTGGGAAGACCTTTTTATTACGGTGGGCAATCGCGATATTGCGGCAATCGCACTTAAGTCCAAAACGGGTTGGCGAGATAGTATCGTTGGCACGGATGATTATGGTTTTACGGCACTCCCTGCCGGTTCTGCTTCTAAAAACGATAAGTCCTATCAAGGAGGCTATATCGCATATTGGTGGAGTACTGCAAATTGCTCTTACTATGCGAGGTGCAAACAAGCGATTTCCTTGAAAGATGATGAATTTGATTGGAGACACGGCGGTGATGATTCTCGATATTCAGTGCGTTGCCTCAAAGATGCGGTCGTTGAAAAGCCCAAAAATGTTAAAGCGACTCCATCTGCACCACTTAAAGATGCTCGCGATGGTCATACCTATAAAACGGTCAAAATCGGTTCGCAGACATGGATGGCCGAAAACTTGAATTATGAATCGAAGAATAGCGCTTGTCATGGTGATAGCACTGTTAATTGCGACAAGTACGGAAGATTCTACACATGGTATGGTGCTATTCAATGTGAAGATAAATGGATTGATGAGAATGGCGATGGTTGGGGCTATACGCAAAAATGTGCTCCGAAGCACCCTGTTCAAGGTGTCTGCCCTGATGGTTGGCATTTGCCGTCGTTAAGGGAATGGGCGATTATGATTTCTGAAGTGGGTGGTGAAAAACTGGCGGGCACCGCTCTTAAGTCGAAAAATGGCTGGGCTGATGAAAAGAATGGCACGGATGATTACGGTTTTACGGCAATCCCTGTAGTTTATAATAAAAGTTATAGTGGAACTTTCACTGAGAAAAATGACAGGGCTAGTTTCTGGAGCTCTACGGATTTTGAAGGGGATAGGGAAGCTTATCACATGAGCTTGACTAGTGAGGATGTTTATCATGCGGATCGAGTTGGGCATGGAATGCATGTGGGTTTGTTTGGTGGTCGTGCAAATTTAACCGAAGCCTCCAAAAGTGATAATAAGTCTGTTCGCTGCGTAAAAGATAAGGAACAAAAGGTTAAAGAAGAGCGTCATGCCTCCATTCCAAATTCAGTTTCGTCTTCTGTCCCTTTGCACTCGATTGTTGGTGAGCGAAGCATGGGATCGATGACAGACTCTCGTGATGGAAAAAGTTATAAGACGGTGACCATCGGTTCTCAAACTTGGATGGCTCAAAACCTCAATTACAAAATGGAAAAGAGCATTTGCCGCAATGACACTATAAACGATTGTTCTATGGTGGGTCGCCTTTATTCTTGGAACTTGGCGAAAGAAGCTTGCCCGTCTGGGTGGCGTTTACCGGCGCGAGAAGATTGGGATACGTTGTTTACTGCTGTTGGTGGACAATCTGTTGCGGGGACTGCTCTTAAGTCTTCTGAGGGGTGGTATGGTTATGGTAATGGCTCGGATGCTTATGGTTTTTCTGCGTTCCCGATTATAGTTTATGGAAGGGATGATACTTACTTTATGCGTTCTTGGAATGCCAAGGATGGGCGTAGTGCGTTCTTCTGGAGCTTTACGGATTTTGGTAAGAGTAGTGCTTATGTCATGTACTTGCTTTATTATGCAAATAAAGCGGATTTCGATATATTGTCTAAAGAAGACGATTTTTCTGTTCGCTGCATAAAAGGCGAGCTTCCGGATGGTAGTAAGACAAAGATGATTGAAGCCTCTCCGCTCACGGATGCCCGCGATGGTAAAACGTACAAGACTGTGAAAATCGGTAAGCAAATTTGGATGGCCGAAAACTTGAACTTTGCGGCTCCCAATACTCGTTGTAGCATGGATTCTACGGATAAGGATAGCTTGAATTCTTGCGCTAAGTATGGCCGTTATTATAAATGGGCGACTGCGATGGATAGTGCTGGAGCCTATTCTGCAAATGCTAAAGGTTGCGGTGCCGAAAAGAACTGCCTCCCGACATATCCGGTACGTGGAATTTGTCCTGAAGGTTGGCATTTGCCTTCGAGAATAGAATGGAATGTCCTGTTTGCGACTGTTGGCGGAATTGATTCTGCAGGCAAGGCTCTTAAAACGGTTGCTGGTTGGAAAGGCGATGCTATCGGCTCCGATGATTACGGATTTTCGGCACTTCCGAACTTCAGTTATTGGAGTTCGACAGAGGATGGGTTTAATTTGGCTTATTATATTGGGTTTGATAATGACCGAGATTATGCTAGTTTGGAAACTAACAAAAAACTTGATTCTGAACATAAAATTCGCTGTGTGATGGACGTTGAAACTCCGAAAGCGAAAGACAAGAAAAAAGCGAGAGACTTGGCAAGTAATGTGTCTAAAGTTGATAGTAATGTGGTTTTCGATTCCCGTGACGGACAAATTTACAAGACAGTCAAGATTGGTTCGCAGACTTGGATGGCGGAGAACTTGAATTTCGAAACCGAATATAGTGAATGTCTCGATAATTATGCGGTTAATTGCTCTAAATACGGTAGGCTTTATCCGTGGTCGGTGGCGATGGATAGTGCTGCAGTGTATTCCGAAAATGGTAAGGGGTGCGGTTATAAAACGGCATGTTTCCCGACAGAACCTGTGCAGGGTGTTTGTCCAGATGGATGGCATTTGCCGTCAAATAGGGAATGGGTAACGCTTTTTGAAACTGTTGGCGGGCAATCTTCAGTTCATGCGGCACTTAAGACCACTTATGGTTGGAAACAGGGTAGCAATGGTTCGAATGAATTTGGATTTTCGGCGCTCCCGGCTAGCATCATGCAAGAACCTTGGGTGTATCGTTATGATAAAAGAAACAATGCCGCGTTCTTCTGGAGCTCTACAAAATACAATGCCGATGAGGCGCAAGTCTTTTTATTGCATGACCAAAAAAGGGATGATCCATTTGATCGTATAAGCAAGAATTCTGCGCTGAGTGTCCGCTGTATCAAGAATGAGTTGCCTAAAAAAGCTGAGGCCTCTTCGGATTCCCTATCAGAACAATCCGCTAATATGGGAAAATTTACCGATCCACGTGATGGACAAACTTACAAGACAGTTACGGTCGGAAATTACACCTGGATGGCCGAAAACATGAAGTATGAAACGGAGAATACGATTTGTTATGATGATAACCCTGTCAACTGTGCTAATTATGGCCGCCTTTATGAGTGGAAAGCTTTGAAGACTGTATGCCCTGTGGGCTGGCATTTGCCAACGGAAGCCGAATGGGATACTCTGTTTGCTGCTGTGGGTGGACCATCTGTAGCCGGGAAAAAGCTGAAGTCTAAACGCGATTGGCTTTATTGTAAGAATAAAACCGCTCCGGACAACAATGGAAACGGTACGGATGAAATTGGTTTTTCTGTACGTCCTGTTGGATTCTTTCACAAATGGGGTTCTGTAGATGAATGTGAAGGTTACAAGACGTGTTTCCACACTGCAGAAAAAGATGAAAATTCCAAGGAAAGAGAATTGTGTTTTAGCTACTGTAGTGATAGCGTTGCTCGTACTGATAGTTATACGTACAGAGCTCTTAGTGTTCGCTGTATCAAGGACTATCCTGGACAAAAAACTAAAGATGAAAAACAAGCTGGAGCTGCTCATGTCGTGCCTCCATCGAGTATTGTTAAAGGGACTTTTAAGGATCCTCGCGACGGACAAACTTACAAGACCGTGAAAATCGGTAAGCAGACATGGATTGCTCAAAATCTCAATTATAAAACGAAAAATCGCAAGTGCTTGGAGCATGATTCGACAAATTGTGATGTGTCCGGGAGCCTTTATCCATGGGCTGATGCTATGAAGGCATGCCCTGCGGGTTTTCATTTGCCGACAGAAACGGATTGGAATATCCTGATTGATGCGGTTGGTGACTCTATGACTGCGGCTAGGGCGCTCAAATCTTCGGAAGGTTGGGCGGGTTATAAAGATGTTAATGGCGGTGGACCTGATGAATATGGATTCTCGGCGCAGCCTATAAGTAGTTGGTTTCCTCCAGATGAAATGTTTCCCGAAGGAACCTTTAGTGTAAGTGGTTATGCGGCTGCTTTTTGGACAACGAAAGAATTTGATGCTGACAGTGCTTATGTTATCGGGATGGCGAATTTCTATAGCGATATCGAAATGTACCATGAAAGTAAACAAATCGCTGAAACAATCCGCTGCGTGAAAAATAAATAGCGGTGAGGTATGAGGTATGAAATTCGTCATTCTTATGGAGGCGAGAATCCTCGAAAGGCGAGAGGCTTTAGCCCCATCTATAAGGTTGATGTTTTTTATGCATAAACGTTTTACTTTGCTATTTATTTGCCTTGCATTCCTTGCTGCTCTTTCCGCGTGCGATAATTCTGATGGCGGTTCATCTTCCGTCGTTGTTAAATCGTCGAATGTTATTCGGGATTCTTTTGTAGATGTTCGCGATGGTCAAGTTTACAAGACTGTAAAAATTGGCAATCAAGTATGGATGGCGGAAAATCTGAATTTTGAAACTCCTAGAGAAGATAGAACTTATCGGGGTGGTCTAAATAATGCTGAAATACGTCATTATCAAAGAGAAACGAGCTTTTGCTATGATAAATATTTAAGCAATTGTACTCGGTTTGGCCGCTTGTACAGTTGGTCGGAGGCAATGGATGGTAAAGGACATTTCAGCAAAAATGCGGAAGGTTGTGGTGACGGTAAAACTTGTGCTCCGATTTTCCCTGTGCAAGGCGTGTGTCCGGTTGGCTGGCATTTGCCAACAAAAGCGGAATGGGATACTTTACTTTTGTCAATCGGTGGCGAGGATGTAGCAGGCCGAAATCTTAAATCTAGAAAGGGTTGGCGTTGCCATGGGAATGGTCGGGATGCGTATGGCTTTTCTGCACTTCCGGCTGGTCAAAAACTTATTGATGGAATATATGATAAGTTCGATTCCGTTGATCGCAATACGGCCTTTTGGAGTTCTACTGAACAAGATACAAAGAGTGTTTTTAGTGCGTACTTGTCCTATAATGAAGATAAAGTAAATTTAACGGCTAACCTCAAAAATTTGGGCCTTTCGGTCCGTTGTGTCCAAGATAGACGAGAGAACGGATCTTCGGCCATTGCAGACTCTGTTGTTTCTGCAGTCATTCCGCACTCAGTTGCGGAATCAGCTTCAGTGTCATCCTGGAGGGACAAAGTCCCGATAGGATCCATGAAAGACTCCCGCGATGGTCAAAAATACAAGACCGTAAACATTGGCCATCAAACTTGGATGGCGGAAAATTTAAGGTATAAAACGGCGAATAGTTTTTGCTTTAACGATAGTGCTAGAAATTGTTCTAAGTATGGGCGCTATTACGCTTGGTCGGCTGCTAAAAAGGCTTGCCCTGCTGGCTGGCTTTTGCCCACACGTGAGGATTGGAAAACTTTGATTTCTTTTGTTGGCGGTCCTTTTATGGGCGGTAAAATGCTCAAAACTTCAGAGGGGTGGCATATAATAAATGGTACGGATGATTATGGATTTTCCGCATTTCCAACGGGTTATATGAGTGAAAATGGACTTTATAGAGGTGGTAATGCAAGATTTTGGAGTTCGTCACAGGACAGTCTTTCTAGAGAATATTATTTGAGTTTGTATAATCATGATGGTCGAGCGAAAATTAAGTCAACAGATGCAAAAATGTGGATTCCTGTCCGCTGCATCAAGGATAGACGAGAGACGAAAGACGAGAGTCGAGAGAAAAATGTCTTTTCTGACACAGCTTTAGCTGTCATTCCGCACCCCGTTGCGGAATCGGCATCTTCGTCATCCTGGAGGGACAAAGTCCCGATAGAATCCATAATAGATCCCCGCGATGGTCATATTTACAAGACGATAAATGTCGGCAATCAAACGTGGATGGCAGAAAATCTGAACTATAAAATATCGGGCAGTTTTTGTCATGAAAACGATATTAGCTGTTCAAAATTAGGACGCACCTATCTATGGAAAACTGCAAAAAATGTGTGCCCTGCTGGTTATCGATTACCTACGCTTAAAGAATTTGTCTCTGCTATTCGTGCTGCGAAAAGCGATTCTTTAGTTGCTGAAAAGTTTAATTCGAAATTTAAATCCTTTTGGACTTCAACGGAGTATGATAATGATTCCAATATGTGCTGCGTTCGCTATAAAAAAGTTATGAGGCATGATCGTTATGCTTATTATAGGGATTATGATAACAAGTTGCCGGATGAAGGATTTTTTGCAGACTATTGTCGAAAGGACAAAGATCTTTATGTTCGTTGCGTCAAGGATAGACGAGAGAACGGACCTTCGGTCCTACAGACGAGAGACGAGAGGTATGTAAGGCGAGAGGGTGATGCTGTCTCACCGGTCACAGATTCTTCTTCTGTCACCCCGGCCACAGCTTTAGCTGTCATTCCGCATCCAGTTGCGGAATTGGCATCTTCGTCATCCTCATCTCGTGTCTCCCTGAGTTCAGCTTCTGTGTCATCCTGGAGTGTAATTGATTCGCAAAGCCTTTCTATGCCTTTAGCCCCGGATTTATTCCGGGGGATAGGATCCATAACAGACTCCCGCGACGGTCAAACATACAAGACTGTAAACATTGGCCATCAAACTTGGATGGCAGAAAATCTGAATTACAAAACGGCAAATAGTTATTGTTTTGCAGACAAAGAAAGTAATTGCGATAAATATGGGCGCCTTTATACATGGGCCGCGGCGATTGATAGCGCGGGATCCTTTATTAAGAAAGGTTGGAAATGTGGATATGGAAATACATGTGAGTTATGGGATGATGTACAGGGAGCTTGTCCGGAAGGGTGGCATTTACCTACGTGGATGGAATGGAAATACTTGATTTCTGCTATAGGTGACAAAGATTCTTTGGGAAAAAAACTCAAGACGGCAACCGGTTGGTATAATAATGGAAATGGAACTGATGATTTCGGATTCTCTGCGTTGCCAGCGGGGTTCAAATTTGCTAATGGAAATTATAGCCATGAAGGGCGATATGCTTTATTTTGGAGTTCATGGAATTTTCATAAGAATACGGATGCTTTTGTAATGTTCTTGCGTTATTACAATGACTATGTTGTTCTGGATGATGAACCAGTGGACGAACGTAAGAATATGGGCGCTTCGGTCCGCTGCGTTAAAGACTTGGTTTACGATACGATTACAGATTCTCGTGATGGACATAAATATCGGGCTGTAAAAATTGATTCTCAAATATGGATGGCCGAAAATTTGAATTATAAAACGCCAAACAGTTTTTGTTATGAAGATGCCGATAGTAACTGCACAAAATATGGACGTCTCTATACATGGGAGGCTACGGAAAATGTTTGCCCTGCAGGTTTTCATTTGCCAACGGTTGATGAATGGATAAAATTGATAGTGATTGCGGGTGGACTCGATGATGCATATTATTCGCTTGGCTCGAAGCATGGAACAGGCTGGCAAAATTGCGATATTTTTGGAGGATGTATGGAAACCGGAGGTTTTGATAAATATGGTTTTAGTGTGTTGCCTGCGGGCGGACGATGGCCTAGTAATTTCGATATTGGTTCATTCCACTATGCCGGTGAAGGGCGTGAGACGTCTTTTTGGAGTTCTACGAGTGATAATGAAGTCTTTGCGAATTGTGTGACTCTCGGTGTCGGTGGTAATTATTTTCGCTCCTTTGTTCAAATACAGCAATTGAATAAGAACTCTGGATTTTCCGTCCGCTGCGTGAAGGATGAATAGCGATGACGTGTGAGGTTTGAGGTATGAGGTCGGTCGCTACGCTCCCTTTGAGGTTTGAAATTCGTCATCCTGATCGAAGTCGAAGTACTCGGTGCATTTGTATATTGACGTAAAAGTTTTTTATGAATAAACATTTTTCTTTCCTTTTTGCCTGTTTTCTTATGCTTGCTGCACTTGTTGCGTGCGGTGGTACAAATTCATCGTCTGAACCTCTTTTGGTTTTGCCGTCTAGCGATTCTAAAGTGCCAAATGAGAAAGGTTATATGATAGACCCTCGTGACGGTCAAGTGTACAAGACCGTAAAAATCGGTGACCAAGTTTGGATGGCCGAGAACTTGAATTACGAAACGGTAAATGTCCATCATTATAAAGATGCAGATATTTGTCATGGCGAAGAATGTGGCTATATACGATTGACGGTCGGTTGTTACGATGCTCATGCAAGCAATTGTGTTAAATATGGAGGGCTTTACAGATGGAGTTATGCAAAGACTGCTTGTCCTGAAGGTTGGCATTTACCTGATACAACGGAATGGAATAAGTTAATCTCTGTGGTTGGGTGGGATTCTGCGGGTAAAATGCTCAAGTCTAAGACCGATTGGTACGGCAATGGAAACGGTACGGATGATTATGGTTTTTCTGCGCTTCCTGTCGGTATATCTTCTTTTGCAATATTCAATGCCGATCCGTATGCCCTTTTTATAAATCCTAATACGGCTGAAATAATTGATGAACGTCTTCCTGATTATGTTTCTCCAGACCGTTTTGTGTTTTTTTGGAGTTCTACAGATTCAGGGGAAGACGAGGTAAATCAACGTGATGCGTATGGCGTTTTTTTGTCGTACTATCAGGATGGAATGTATGTGGGACGTGATCTTAAAAGTTTTGAACGTCCCGTCCGTTGCATTCAGAATAGCAGCGTGATGGAAGATGTTTCTCTCTCTGTCTTTCCGCAATCCGTTTCCTCTGTCACCCCGGACACGATGTCATCTTCTTCTCGTGTCACCCTGAGCCCGGCCTCATCGTCATCCTGGAGTGTAATTGATTCGCAAAGCCTTTCTATGCCTTTAGCCCCGGATTTATTCCGGGGGATAGGATCCATGATCGACCCCCGTGACGGACAAACTTATAGGACCGTCTCTATTGGCTCTCAAAAGTGGATGGCTGAAAATTTGAACTACAAAACTGATGAAAGTTACTGCCTTGGTGATAATGACAGCAACTGTACAAAATATGGTCGCCTTTATAAATGGGATGCTGTGAAGAACGCTTGCCCAACGGGGTGGCATGTTCCTATAGAAAAGGATTGGGATATTTTGTTCTTTCTCGTGGGAGGGGCTATCTCTGGTGGAACTGCTCTCAAGTCGAAGACAGGTTGGCTTAACCACGGAAATGGAACTGATGATTACGGATTTTCGGCACTCCCTGCTGGCTTTAGATTTGGTGACGGTACTTATACTGATGATGGTCGCTTTGCATTTTTCTGGAGTTCTACAGAATTTAGCCAAATTGAAAAAAGTGAACAAAAAGATTACGCATTTTTAATTTATTTATACTACTATTATGAAAGTGTTGATTTGAGTGCTGATTATAAAAATCTTGGATTGTCTATCCGTTGCGTTAATGATACCCTCAAAGAATCTGTTTACCCTAAGCCGGAATTAGATTCTTCTATGACTGATCCTCGTGATGGTCGAGTTTATAAGACGGTAACTATAGGCAAACAGACTTGGATGGCTGAAAATCTTAATTATGCAACGGTCAACAGTTATTGCTACAAAAATGAACCCGGTTACTGCACTCAATACGGTCGTCTCTATACATGGTCGGCGGCGATTGATAGCTTGAATATTCTTCATACGAAAGGTCAGGATTGTGGCTATGATAGATTTTGTTCATTGAAGCACCCCGTGCAGGGTGTTTGCCCTGCTGGCTGGCACTTGCCTTCGGAAAAAGAATGGAAATATTTATTTGCTGTTGCGCGTGGTGATAGTGTACTCAAATCGCAGACAGGATGGTTAGGCGGATTGAATGGCACGGATGATTTCGGATTTAATGCGCTCCCGGCTGGCGATAAAGATATTGATGGGCGGTTTCTTGTCGGTTATAGCGCCATCTTTTGGAGTTCTACGGAAATGGATGCTTTTGACGCGTATCGTAAAGTTGTAGGACGTCACAGCATGATTGACAATGATAAAGACAAAAAAAGAGCGTTCTCCGTTCGTTGCGTTAAGGATGCTGCTAGAGTGGAGAGTAAAGACGATGGGGCTATTACCCCGCACTCTGCTTCTTCTGTCACCCCGCATTCTGTTTCTTCAACTGTTATTCCCGACTTGATCGGGAATCTCCTCACAGACTCCCGTGACGGACAAACTTATAGGACTGTTACGATTGGTAATCAAACATGGATGGCTCAAAATCTGAATTACAAAACAGAGAAAAGTTCTTGTGACGATGACAGTACGGATTTTTGCAATATAAATGGACGTTATTACAAATGGGAGGTGGCAAAAGATGCTTGCCCCGAAGATTGGCATTTACCGACTGAAGCGGAATGGGATACGTTATTTAACACTGTAGGCGGAGATTCTTTGGCGAATAGAACTCTCAAGTCTGCGCTTGGTTGGAATGGGTGGTTTTGTTTCGATTGGTTAATGAATAGCATTCCTGATTGCGAAAATGGTACGGATAGTTATGGCTTTATGGCACTCCCTACGGGGAAAAAGATGATTAAAGATGTTTATCCCAATTCTGGTTTAAAGCGAAAAAAACGCTCAAAAAAAATAGATCGTTCTTTTAGTGCGAATTTGATAGGAAGCTATTTTGCAGCTTTTTGGAATACTGGGGTGCGGTCTTTCATAAAACTACGTCAAATTAATAGTGAGCGTATAGAAAAGGGACATCTATCAAACGAATATGGTTTGCCAATCCGCTGCATAAAAAATAGAGGAGAGAGCAAAATAGTCTCTCCGGCCTCATCGTCATCCTGGAGTGTAATTGATTCGCAAAGCCTTTCTATGCCTTTAGCCCCGGATTTATTCCGGGGGATAGGATCCATGATCGACTCCCGTGACGGACAAACTTACAGAACCGTGACGATTGGCAAGCAAACTTGGATGGCTCAGAATTTGAATTATGAAACCAGCGATAGCTATTGCTATGGTGATTTTGTTAATAATTGCTCTAAATACGGTCGTCTTTATAAATGGGCTGTCGCAAACGATGCTTGCCCTGCGGGTTATCATTTGCCATCACCATCGGAATGGATTACGTTGTTTGATGCTGTGGGAGGTACTTCTGTGGCTGTATCCAAACTTAAAGCGAAAAATAGTTGGTTTAATGGTGGCTATGAAACGGATGATTATGGGTTTTCCATTCTTCCATCTGGTGAAAGACAATATGATGGAAAATATTCTAATGAAGGTGTTTCTTCATATTTTTGGACCGATTTAGATGAAAAAAATCAATTGTATAAAGTGTATTTGGACTATTTTGATAATGCGGTGCGTTTTGAAAATGTAAACGATTTTAAAGGGATTGGCGTTCAAACAGGGGTGTCTATCCGCTGTGTAAAAGGCGATGCTCGACGAAAGAAGAAACAAAGTACGTTGATTCCCAAAACGTCTAAAACTAAAAAAGAGAAAAAATTTATTAAAGGCTCCATGAAAGATCGCCGTGATGGACAAACGTATAAAACGGTGACGATTGGCGGGCAAACTTGGATGGCTCAAAACTTGAACTACAAAACAGAAGAAAGTTATTGTTTTAAAGATTCGCTTAAATTATGTAAACTGTATGGGCGTTATTACACGGAGCCTGCTGCTAGAAAAGCATGCCCTGCGGGTTGGCATTTGCCTGCTGAATCGGAATGGAATGCGCTTTTTTCTGCTGTGGGTGGTAAATCTGTTGCGGGTCGAAAGTTACGGTCCATTGATGGTTGGATCGATGCTGGCGGTGGTATGGATGCTTATTCGTTTGCCGCACTTCCGGGAGGCTTTAGGGATCGTGATGGCAATTTTAAAAACGATAGTGAAAGTGCACATTTCTTGCTTCGGACAAATGATCATCGAGCCAATTTGTTGCTTATGTATGGTGGTCTTGGAAGTGTGTCTATAGAATATGATAAAGATCGATTCTTCGGTTATAATGTTCGTTGTGTCAAGGATTAAATATGAATAGACCTAAATTTTTAATGCTTCTTTGTTGTTCTATTTTGCCTGTAATTCTTGTAGCTTGCGGCGTTTTTAGAAACATTTCTCTTGATGCTGAAAATTTATTGCCTAATAGTGAAAAAGAAGAGGTAAACGAAAATGAAGAATTGAATAGTGGTGATGAATTTGTTAAAGATTCTCGCGATGGACAAATTTATAGAACAGTGACGATTGGCTCTCAGACATGGATGGCAGAAAACTTGAATTACGAAACAGCGGAGAGTTTTTGTTTGGATGGCCGTGCTAGCAACTGTGCTTATTTTGGTCGGCATTATACTTGGGCTGCTGCGAAGAACGCATGTCCTGAAGGGTTTCATTTACCAACGTCTGAAGAATGGGATACGTTGTTTACGGAAACGTGTGGAAATGATTATTCGGGCACTAAACTTAAGTCAACAACTGGCTGGCGCGAAAAAGAAAAAGGTACTGATGATTATGGCTTTTCGATATTGCCGGTAGAACACCCTCGTCATGAAAATGCTGCGTGGAGAGCCGATTTTTGGAGTTCTACAGAAGTAAATGATTCTCTTGCGAAGGGTTTTCATTTGTATGGGCAAAACATTCTTGATTTGTATGATAAAAGCAATCAGCTCTATATTCGTTGTATTAAGGATATTGCAAATAAAAAGAAAGAGGCTGTTCTAGATATGGTAGCTTCTGTCATCCCAGATTCTAGCAGCGGAATAACTGATTCTAGCACAACTGCGGTAATGACAGAAATAGCAACATTAGATTCTTCGTCGTGGTTTCGATTACCTGACAATGCCGAGATAAAAGTTTCTGAAATGACTGATTCTCGTGATGGCAAATCCTACAAGACTATAAATGTTGGCGAGCAAACTTGGATGGCACAAAATTTGAACTACAAAACCGAGGATTCCTACTGCTATGGAAACGAATTGATTAATTGCGCGAAATATGGCCGCCTTTATAAGAAAAATTTGGCGATGGAAATATGCCCAGCGGGGTATCATTTGCCTGCTCTAATAGAATGGAAAAAATTTTTCTTTGCTTTGGGTGGACAAAACACTGTAGGGAAGAAACTTAAATCTTTGAAGGGTTGGATATATGGCGGAAATGGCGATGATTCTTATGGCTTCTCTGTTGTTCCTGCTGGGGCTCTTGAAAAAGATTTTCTAGATGAAGGTGTGTCGGCGTACTTTTGGAGTTCTGAAGAAGTTGATGATAACAAAACGTATTTTGTGAAATTGAAATACGATGCAGATAATGCCAATGTAGAAATCTACAGTTCAGAGGTTCATCAATATGGAATGACTGTATATCGTAATAGCGCGTTCTCTGTTCGCTGTGTGAAGGACTAGTTTTATGAATAATTTTTTTGTTTTCCTTGCGTTACTCGCTATTCTAGCTCCGTGCTGTTTTGCGAAAAATGAAACTTTTGGTTCCATGAAGGATCCGCGTGATGGCCAGATTTACAAAACTGTGAAAATCGGTTCGCAAACGTGGATGGCCGAAAATTTGAATTACAGAAAAGAAATTGGAGGGGATAAAATTTCTTATGCATCGCAGAGAGATCGCGATGACCAGGCTTATTTTAAGTTAGCGAGACGTTATGCATTTGGAACGTGGCTTGACGATCCGACTAGTTTCTGTTATGGAGATGATTCGACTAATTGTAGCAAATATGGTCGCCTTTTTACGTGGATTGTTGCAAATAAAGTTTGCCCTGAAGGTTGGCATTTGCCGTCTCGTGCAGAATGGGATACATTAATTGATTTTGTGGGCGGAAAAGAATTGGCGGGAAAAATACTTAAGTCTTCGAACAGCTGGTTTGGCAAAGGAAATGGAACTGATGATTACGGCTTTTCTGCACTCCCGGCTGGGCATAGGTATGTCACCGATGAATTTACAAGGGATTTATTCAATAACGAAAAGCGTTATGCAACTTTTTGGAGTTCTACGGAACATGATAGTGCCGATGCGTATATAGCTTCTCTATCTTATTATCGCAATAGTGCTGATTGGGTTCACGATTATAAGAATCTCGGCTTGTCTGTTCGCTGTGTTATGAATGAATTGTCGCCTTTCTCGACTCAAAGCAGAAAGTCTAAGCAACCTGAAACGGCTCGTATTTCAAATACAAATTTATTTGTAACAGACTCCCGTGATGGGCAAATTTACAGGATTGTGAATATTGGCGGGCAAATTTGGATGGCTGAAAATATGAATTATAAAACAGAGAAAAGTTATTGCTATGAAAATCATGTAAGCTACTGTTCTAAATATGGACGTCTCTACACAAAAGATGCAGCGCTGCAGGCGTGCCCTGCGGGCTGGCACTTGCCAACGGAATGTGAATGGAAAACGTTGGCTTTACATGTAAGAGAAAATATTGAATCTCTCATGTCTAAAAATTGGAATAGTATGGGGTGTTCAGGTACTGATGAATGGAACTTCACGATGCTTCCGGCGGGTTTAGAAAATACTTATGGTTCATTTGAAAATGAGGGTAAAGAGGCTGTTTTTTGGACATCTGGAGGAATCGTGAACGTTGAACATCGTTCTACCGAATGTTGTGGATTTTATTCTCATTTCAGAATGAAATACAAAATAAACTTCTATACAATGAATTTTTCGTCTGGATATTTCGGTAGTCCGCATGTACCTCTGTCTGAAAATGCGTTTTCTGTTCGCTGTATTAAGGATGATTCTTTAAAAACGGATAGTAATATGGAATGTGAATCTGGTAGGGACTACTTTGCTTCTCATGCTCCGTGTAATTGTCCTTTATTGCCCGAATTAGAAGAATTGATTGAATGATTTTTTTACCTGCCATGCCCGCCTGAGCCTGTCGAAGGGAGCGGGTATCTCCTCTTTCCATCCTGTCATGCCCGACTTGATCGGGCATCTCCTTTTTCCATCCTGTCATGCCCGACCTGATCGGGCATCTCCTCTTTTGAATAGTTATATTTTACGGTACAACAAGGAGTATTTTATGGCTGAAATCGGTACACCTCTAAGTTCTAGTGCAACCAAGGTTCTCTTTTGCGGAGCCGGCGAATTGGGCAAAGAAGTCATCATCGAAATGATGCGTCTCGGCGTCGAAGTGGTTGCTGTGGACCGCTACGCCAATGCTCCTGGTATGCAGGTGGCTCACCGTAGCCATGTCATCAACATGCTCGATGGTGCCGAACTCCGCCGCGTGATTGAACTGGAAAAGCCCGACTACATCGTTCCCGAAGTCGAAGCCATTGCGACCGATACGCTCGTGGAACTTGAAAAGGAAGGCTACAACGTCATTCCGACGGCCAAGGCTACCAAGCTTACTATGAACCGCGAAGGGATTCGCCGACTCGCCGCTGAAGAACTCGGCATCAAGACGAGCCCGTACCGTTTTGCCGACAATTTCGAAGATTTCAAGGCTGCCGTTAAGGAAATCGGTATCCCGTGCGTGGTAAAGCCGGTGATGAGTTCTTCCGGTCACGGCCAGAGCGTCATCAAGACCGAAGCTGATATCGAAAACTCTTGGAATATTTCTCAGACGGGTGGCCGCACTGGTGCTGCAAGCCGCGTGATTGTCGAAGGCTTTGTGCCGTTCGATTACGAAATTACTTTGCTCACGGTCCGCCATGTGGCAGGCACGAGCTTCCTCGAACCCATCGGCCACCATCAGGTGGGTGGCGACTATCAGGAATCCTGGCAGCCGCAGCCGATGAAGCCGGAACTCCTGGAACAGGCCAAGGTGATTGCGAAAAAGGTGACCGACGCTCTCGGCGGTCGTGGCATCTTTGGCGTTGAATTGTTTGTCTGTAAGGACGAAGTCCTGTTCAGCGAAGTTTCCCCGCGTCCGCACGATACAGGCATGGTCACGCTCATTTCGCAGGACCTCTCGGAATTTGCATTGCATGCCCGCGCTATTCTTGGCCTCCCGATTCCGAACATCGCATTCCACGGCCCGAGCGCCTCGAAGGCGATCGTGGTGGACGGCAACTCCGACCACGTGAAGTTCAGCGGTCTCGAAGAAGTTCTTGCAGAACCGGATACGGGTCTTCGTTTGTTCGGTAAGCCGGAACTCAAGGGTCATCGTCGCTTGGGTGTTCTCTTGGCTCGTCGCGATACCGTCGAAGAAGCCAAGGCCCAAGTTATGGCCATGCGCGAAAAAGTGAAAGTTACGCTGTAGCCTGTCATTGCACGGAGTGCATGACCTAGCTGCTCAACCATGCCAAAATGCAAGCATTTTGGTGCGGCACTCGCCTCACTGTCATTCCCGCGAAGGCGGGAATCTCCTGTTCAAATTGTGTAAGGTGATTCCGGCTCGGAGGCCGGAACGACAATTACAGGCGAAACCCCGTTTTTACAATATCTTTCCGAGTGCAATAACTGCGGCGGTACGTGCACGCAAACGCGTGTTACCGAGATTCAGCAAATGAACCTTCCCGTTTTTGAACGTTTTTACCGCTTCGATTTCGCGCGGAGAAAATCCACCTTCAGGGCCTACAAGTAAAGTAATCGGCTTTGCGGGCGTATTTCCTGCTGACGCATTATCCGCGCGCGTCTCGTTTCCGGCGCAGTCTTCATCGTCTAAATTCAAATGGCGTTCCCCGTCGATATCGCAGAGGATCAAGTCGCCTTTATACTGCGCAAGCCATTCTGCAAATTCAATCGGCCCTTCGATGCGTGTCATCCAGGCTTTCTTAGATTGCTTCAAGCTCACGAGCGATTTAAGCTCGGCACGGCGAACTGTCTTTTTTAAATCTGAATTCTTGGGCTCTTGCGAATAGTCTGTACGTAAAAAGATGATGCTGTCGGTTTCCGTTTGCGCTACGTGAAAAACGACTTCTTCGAGCGCGTCATCCTTGAGGCAAGCGATACCGAGATTCAAACGCGGGCGCTTGAACGGAGCGTCTTCTACAGTATCGACACGAACTTCGCAGGCTTTAGCATCGGCTTTTGTAATTGTTGCATCGGCGTAATGCCCGAGTCCGTCGCACAGTTGCAATGTATCGCCATTTGCGGCACGGCAAACGCGCACGGCATGGCTACTTTCATTTTCGTCGAGAATGATTGTGCCGACTGTAATCAGTGGGCAATAGAAACGGCTATCGGGAGTTTTCATAACTTAAAAATAAAAAAATCTAAGCTCTAAGCCTCATCAACTTCCTACTTCCTACTTCCTACTTCCTACTAATTTCTATATTACACCTCGTGAAAAATCCTGTTAAAGCTGTTGTCTTCGATTTAGACGGAACTCTTTATTTGAGTGGTCGCCCGTATCCGGGTGCGGTTGAAACTGTGAATCGCGTGGCAAAGCGCGTGCCGGTTTATTATTTGAGCAACAACACAAGCAAGTCTCCGGTCTTTTACGAGAATCGCCTCAAGGTCATGGGGCTTCCGCTCGCTGATGATTCTATCATTTCGGCGTTATATCTTTCGCTCGATGCAATTCACGAACGCAAAATCAAGAACGTGTTTTTCTTTGCGAATCCCGAAGTGTACGAGTGGTTTGCGGCGCAGGACCCGAGCCTCAATTTGCGTCCGTCGGTCGAAGAGACTGAACTTGTGCTTGTCGCTTACCACAACAGCTTTGACTATCGCGAACTATGTGAACTCTCGTTCCGAGTGCAACGCGGTATCCCGTTCTGGGTCACGCATACGGATTTTGTCTGCCCAGATGAACGCGGTCCCGTGCCCGATATCGGTAGCTTCATGGCTCTCTTGAAAACCGCTTACGGTGTCGAACCGGAAATGAGCTTTGGCAAGCCGAATCCGGCGATGCTTTCGGGGCTTTTGAAACTTTACCGTCCCGAAGAAATTTTGTTTGTGGGCGATCGCCTTTACACGGATTTTGAACTGGCGAAGCGCTCCGGCTGCCGTTTTGTGTTACCTCTGTGCGGCGAATCGAAAATGTTCGATGTTGAACATCTCGATGTAAAACCGGAATTTATTGTCAACAACGTTAGTGAAATTGATTTCAACGCCTTTTTGGAAGGAAAAAAATAATGCGTCACATTGCACGTCTTTTGTTTTTGCTGGTTTTGTTCCCGGCTGCGGTCTTGTTTGCTGGCGAAGATAAAATCACGATTGCTGTTTCTTTGCAGCCCTATGCAACTCTCGTGAAAATGGTGGGTGGTGATCGTGTGAACGTGGTGACTCTTTTGCCTCCGGGTGCTGATCCGCATAACTACGAACCGAAGCCTGCGATTATCAAGGCGTTTTCGCTTGCCGAAATTTACTTTACCGATGGTTCTGGATTGGACAAGGCCTGGATGCCTCGCTTCTTGGGCGCCAACAAGAAGGTTAATGTTATCGATATTTCCAAAAATATTGAATGGATGAAGTCAGAACATGAGGCTCATGGCCATCATGGTGAAGAGGAACTGGATCCGCATATTTGGACATCTCCAACTCGCGTGAGATTCTTGGCTTACAATATGTATGATGCGCTTAAAAAAATCGATCCTGATCATGTGCGGTATTATAATTTCCGATTCAAGGATGTGCGCGAATCTATACTTGCGATAGAACGCAAGCTTAACGAAGCGGTCATCAACATGCCGGTAGCCCATCGCTCGTTTATCGTATTCCACCCGTCTTATGGCTATCTCGCCAAGGATTTCAAGCTTAAACAGTACGCCATTGAAGTGAATGGCAAGGAACCGAAGCCGAAGGATTTGGCAAACCTCATTAAGATTGGCCGCAAGAATGGTGTGAAGACCGTGTTTGTGCAACCGCAGTTTAGCAAACGAGCTGCCGCTACAATCGCAAAGGATTTGGGTGCCGTCGTTGTTGAAACTGATCCGCTTGACGCCGATGTCCTTGGCAACGCGCAGAAGTTTGTGGATGCTCTCAATGAGGCTCGTAAAAAGTAATGTCTGCTATTGACATCAAAGACCTTTCGTTTGGCTATGGAAAGTCGCCCGTTTTGACGGACGTGAATTTGTCTATTGACGAAAATGACTTTGTTGCAATTATTGGCCCTAATGGCGGCGGCAAGTCTACATTGATGAGGTTGATGGTTGGGCTCTTGAAGCCGGCGTCCGGAACGGTGCGCGTTTTTGGTGAAAAGGTCCCGACGAAAAAAGTGGCTATTGGCTATGTGCCGCAGAATACGAACAAGAATATTGATTTCCCGATTACGGTGGGCGAGTGTGTTGCCACGGGAATGTTAGGGCTTTCTCCCAAGTCGGACGAAGTGAAGGCGGCTTTGGATCGTGTGCATATTGGCGGCTATCTGAACCGTCGGCTTGGCGAGTTGAGTGGTGGTGAACGCCAACGTGTTTTGATTGCTCGTTCTCTTGTTTGTAATCCGAAGATTCTCTTTTTGGATGAACCCTCCAATAACATCGACGTGGCGGGAATCGAAGCGCTTTATAACATGCTTGCTGAATTCAGCGAAACGATGACCATCGTGATTGTGACTCATGACTTGATGGCTCTTTCGCACAAGGTAAAGAGTGTCGTTTGCGTGAACCATTCTGTTCATTACCATGAAGGCGGCAACTTGACCGAGGATATGCTCCACCGCACATACGGCTGTGAAGTCGACTTGATTGCTCACGGAGTCCCGCACCGCGTCCTCGGAAGTCACGACCATACTCACGGCGGCTGCTGCGAGCATAGCCACGGAGTGGCTAAGTAAACAGTGATTAGTGGTTAGTAAACAGTGGTTAGTAAACAGGATAATGAAATGAAAAATGAAGAATGGATTTTCCTTTTTCATTTTTAACTTTTAATTTTTCATTCATAAGCACTAACCATTCACAGCCATTAGAACTGTAGCTGTGGGGGATGGGCTCGGCGCTTTGCGCCTTTGAGGTCGCTTCGCTTTGGGGAAGACTGCTTCGGGACAGTTCTAATCGCAGATACTGTCCCAATTGCAGATACCTCATACCTCACACCTCAAAGCAGCCGAAGGCTGCGACCCCACACCCCATACCTCATTGCTCAAAACGCATCAATTCCTAACCACCAACCACTGACCACTAACCACTTTTATATATTTATTGCTAGACTTGTGGCAAGATAGGAGTCTTGTAAATCATTGGAGGTAAAAATGAGTGCAGAAGTCGAAGATTTGACCGTCGAATACACTGACGAAGAAACCGGCGAAGTCGTCATCAAGGAACTGAACAAAGAAGTTCTTTCTAAAGGCGCTTGGCCGACCGTGATGTTCTTTTACCAGGACCGCGACCCCAAAACGGGTGAATTCAGCGAACCGAAGGTCTCTCTGCGCCGCTACCGCAAAATGCAAGGCATGTTCAAGCCCCAAGGCAAATTCAAGATTACAGGCAAGGCGCAAGCCGAAGCCATTATCAACGTATTAAAAAAGTGGTATAACATTTAATGCCAGACCCTGCTAGTAAAAAGAAAAAATACAACATCGAATTCCTGTGCGAGGGGAATATCGAATCCTTTCCGTGGAAGGACAAGTTCGAAGCTATGGCCCGCAAACTCCTTGCCGAAGAAGGTACGGAGAATAATGTCAATATTGTGCTTTGCACGGACGAGTTCGTTCGCGAAATGAACAAGAACTACCGCGGTCTCGATAAGGTGACTGATGTGCTCTCGTTCGAATGGCACGAAGAATTTCCGGGTGAAGAAGAAATGCTCGGTGAAATCTATATTGCACGCGACCAGGTCAAGCGCCAGGCTCCGCAGTACGGCAATAGCTTTTTTGCCGAGATGAAGCGCGTGATTGTTCACGGACTACTCCACCTGTCGGGGTACGACCACATGAAGGCTGCGGACCGCAAGGTGATGCGCGCCCGTGAATGCGAGTTCTTGGGATTAGATCCGTACAAGGACAAGGAGAGCATGGAAAATGGGTGATACGAACACCATTGCTATTGTTCTTCTCGTTTTCTTTCTTTTTATATCGGCATCGTTTACTTTAGTCAAGGCTGTTTTTGCCGCAATTTATGCCAAACGTGAAGACCATGATCGCACGGATCGCGAAGCGAAGATTGCAAAGATTGTCGAAAACCGTGGCTACAATGAAACTGTATCCATCGGCCGAATCTTTTCGGACGTGGGCATTGGCGTGTTCGGATTTTACCTCTTCTCGAACGCCCCGTGGCAGTGGACTCACGATTACTGGCTGCTTGGAATCATGGCTTACATGTTCTGCGCTTGTGCCGTGATTTATGTGGTGACCATTTTTTGTCCGAACTTGATCGGTAGCTTGAAACCAGATACTTTGTCTGTGATTCTCGTACCGCTGTACAGACTTATTCGCATGCCGTTTGTGCCGGTAGGGAAGATTTGTCACACCGTCTACCTCAAGCTTTTGAACGCTTTGGGTTACGATGCAAAGCTTAGCTTCTTGCCTGAAGAACGCCGCGATGCAGTGCAGGCTGACCTTTCGGATTCTTCTCTTGCCGAAGGCGAAGGTTTGGAAAAAGAAGAACGCCAGATGATCCTCAACATCTTCGACTTTGTGGAAACTCCGGTGCGCGAAATTATGACCCCGCGCGTGGACATGTGCGCCATTGACGTGGATACATCTCTCGAAGATTTGGTGAAGGTCTTGAACAACGAACGCCATTCCCGCTTGCCGGTGTACAAGGATACTGTAGATAACATTGTCGGTATCCTTTCGAACCGCGACTTTTTGGAATGGTACACGGAACATCATGACGAACCGTTTGACTTGATGAAACTTGTGATGCCGCCGGTCTATGTGCCGTACCACAAGAAAATTGATGATCTTTTGACGGAACTCCGCAAGACGGGTAACCAGCTCGCAATTGTTGTCGATGAATATGGCGGAACCGCTGGCCTCGTGACGCTCGAAGATATTCTCGAAGAAATCGTCGGTGAAATTCGCGACGAAGACGACATGGACGAAGATGAAGATGTGCAGAAGTTGAAAGACGGCCGCTACATTCTCGACCCGCTCATGACGCTTTCGGATTTGGAATACGAACTTGATGTGGAACTCAAACCGCCAGAGAATTCCCATGTGGAAACGCTCTCCGGCTTGATCCAGGCAACGCTTGGAATCATCCCGTCGCCGGGCGCCGAAGTCAAGATTCAAGGTTACACGTTCCGCGTTCTGCGCATGGATGGCACCCGCATGGAAAAGGTCTTGATGATTCTCCCTGCCGGTGTGAAAGGCCCCAAAACGCAAAGCCTGCATAAAGTGTAGTGGACTGTCATCCAGGATGCTGCATCGATGTCATCCTGAAGGCTCGAAGAACCGAAGGTTAGTGAGCCTGCCGAACTATAGGATCTACTGAATTTATTGCAACGAAAAATGCCGCGATCCCGCGGCATTTTTGCATATAGTCTTCCACAACCTGATTTCCCTGTCCATTTAGGTCTTTAGAACTGTATTATTGAGGGCGCTAAATGTTTTCTTTAATGAAATTTGCAGACTTTCCTGTTTTGCTCAGGAGCCAGCATCCTGCATAAAGAAGCCACGGACAGTGCAGCTTAAGTAGTCGTACTGGGATGGAAAACTTCAGTGGTGCATTTTTCAAGCTAACTTTTTTTATCGATTCTTGTACTTCGGGATGGGATAGATATTTGTGGAATAGCTTGTAATTCTTAAATTTTTTTGAGAAAAGCAATGCCATCTTTAGGCAAGATAGCACATGGGATCCCATGTAGTAATCGTGAAGATCAAATTCTTTTATTATGGAGCGCAATCGTTTTGTAACAAAAATTTGTTTGTATTTGTAATTAAATGTGTATTCAACACTTCGTTCTTTGTTGACTGCGCTGTCGCCTCTTTGAAAATAATTGTAGAAAATATCTGGAATGCTTACTAGCTTGTGTGCTTTGTATGTTGCTTCGACTAAGAAAAATCCGTCATTGTACAAAGGTGATTCTGGGAATTGCAAGTTGTTTTCGATAATAAATGATCTCTTGAGCATGCAGCGCCAGATGGCTTCTGTTCTTCTTAGGGACCAAATGTTTTTTCCGGCATAATAACCGTCAAGAGCTTTTTGGCTGAATCCTACAAGTTGGCATGTATATTCCTTCCATATTTCCTCACCAGTATAAATGCCGAATTTGTTTGGATCGTTATAGATTTTGTCATCATATACCCATCTGATTCCAAAATGCACAATATCGCAATCGTATTTTTTATAAGTTTCATAACATTTGCTGAAACATTCGTTTTCGATCCAGTCGTCTGGATCCAAAAAGTACAGCAGTTCTCCATGGGTATATTTCATCCCTATGTTTCGAGCTGCTGTTAATCCCTGATTCTTTTGATGGATGACGTGGAAGCGTTTGTCTTTCTGTGCATATTCATCGCAAATTTTGCCAGTGTCATCTGTAGCTCCGTCATCTACCAAAATCGCTTCCCAATCTTGAAACGTTTGTGCTAAGATTGAGTCTAGGCCACGACGGATGTATTTGCCTACATTATAGCAGGGAAGTACTACAGATATTTTTATTTCATTCTCGATTTCTTCTGGAAAATGGTCTTCTATCCAATTTTTTTGATCAGGTAATGTTTTTTTCATACGGTTTTGCTTTTGGCGAATACAATTTTTTTTGAATAATATAGATTATTCTGTTGACTAGGTCCCTCATCCTCCAAAGTCGGCCTTTTTTCCGTCTACTGCCTACTGTCTATTTCCTATAAATCGCTACAATTCTTCGACAGCGTCTGCTCTCAGGTTCAGCACAATGTGTTCCTGGCGCATCGGCGTGTTGTTGCCCATGTAGTATTCGAGCATCTTGCCGAGCGAAGCGTCAGGCGGAATGCTGACCGTTTCAAGGCGCATGTCTTCGTTGATGAACTGTCCGAATTCTTCCGGGCTGATTTCACCAAGACCTTTGAATCGTGTGATTTCGAGACCGGTCTTGCCAATTTCCTTGGCGGCCTTGTCGCGTTCAGCTTCGTCGTAGCAGTACTTGGTCACTTGCTTGTTGCGCACGCGGAAAAGCGGCGTCTGCAAGATATACAAGTGCTTCTGCTCCACGAGTTCCGGGAAGAACTGCAAGAAGAATGTCATGAGCAAAAGGCGAATGTGCATACCGTCCACATCAGCATCAGTTGCGATAATGACTTTGTCGTAACGCAAGTTCTCGAGACCATTTTCGATGTCGAGCGCATGTTGCAACAAGTTGAATTCTTCGTTTTCGTACACGACCTTCTTGGTCATGCCAAAGCTGTTGAGCGGCTTACCGCGGAGGCTGAACACGGCCTGCGTCTGCACGTTACG
>Ga0265300_10001072_pt1 | contig 26885 bp, 22 predicted proteins | sample AusTroGonzalo_MG_FD_193482 | JGI IMG/M metagenome (GOLD analysis project Ga0265300, IMG submission 193482) | Bovine rumen microbial communities from tropical cattle in Woodstock, Queensland, Australia - Gonzalo_03 | ecosystem: Host-associated > Mammals > Digestive system > Stomach > Rumen ...
AAGAAGCAGGAGATTACTTCAACAGCAAGTTCGTTTGCTGGAAGGTTGATATGGAGAAGGGCGAGGGTCCTGAGTTAGCCAAGAAATATGATGTGGCAGCCTACCCCACCTTCCTGATTGTTAATAACGATGGGAGCCTGCGCGCCAGCCAGGTGGGCTCTGCACCGCTGGATAAGTTCATAAAGACAATAGACAGTCTGCTTAACGAGGAAAAAGGTCTGAACTGGTATCAGCAGCAGTTCAAGGACGGCAATCGTGACGAGGCATTCCTGAAGGACTACATGGAACTGCTGGACAGCCGTTATTTGCGTAACGAGAAGAAGCAGGTTACCAGCGTCCTGCTGGAGGGTAAGACTCCCGAGCAGATTGTAGAAGACAGCACGCTCTTCAAGAGGTTCTTTGCCGGCAACTATGATACCGACGACGAGCTCTTCCTGGGTGTTTATCGCCTGCGTCCTACCATAGTAGAGAAGTACGGGGAGAAGAAAGCCGAAACACTTGACTTAGCATGGAAGCTGGGTGCCCGCATGGTCATCGAGTTCGAAGGACGCGAGTTCAAGAACTTCGACCCTGCCAAGTTCGAAACCTTCAAGAAAATGATGCAGGACTACAATGTACCCGGCATCGAGCAGATTGAGGATGCAACCCTGATAGCCGTTGCCAACCATAAGAAGGACTATGCCACATTGGCCAAGTACCTGCAGAAGGACATCAAGACCAAGGGTGCCGTATGGCCCAGCGCACGCGACCTCTGGCCTCTGCTGATGGGCATGTCTCAGAACTGCGGTCAGGACAAGAAGATGAAGAAGCTGATTATAACAGAGGCCAGGAACCGCATCGATATCCTGAAGAAACAGGAGGCTCAGAACCCTGGCGGAAAGGTTACCGTCGGAGACAAGCAGATGACGGCCGCTGAATTCATGATCAATAACTTCCAGAAGATAATCGACCAGTTGGATAAGTAAAGGAGAAGCCTCTCCCTGTTATCGGAATACAAAAGAAAGACCCTTGAGTTTTCGTCACTCAGGGGTCTTTCTTATTTTATGCCTTGCATTGCTGCATCTGTGAGAGCAAGGCGTTGGCTTGCTCTACCGATCTGACATCGGTGACCAAGAGCTTGAACTGGTTCTTGCTGTTATCCACCTTGCAGATATGGGCATTGGTGGTGGCAAAGGCAATCACCTTGTGGAAGGCCTCGCTGTCGTAGAAGGGACTGTCGGGATTAGAGACAAACTGCATGCGCATGCGTCCCTGTTTCAGCATAATGCGTTCGCAACCGAAATAACGTCCCAGGCTGCGCAGCTTCACTACGCGAATCAGTTCCTCCCCTTCGGCAGGGATAGCTCCGAAGCGGTCTATCATGCGCTGACGGAACCGCTCTACATCAGCATCACGCTCCAGGCCGTCCAACTCGCGATACAACAACATACGTTCGCTGCTGGTAGGTACATAATCCTCACTGAAGGACATAGGCAGGTCGCTCTCTATGATACATTCCTCCACAAACTCCGTTCCGCTAGTGATGTTGCCCGCCTTCACTTCCTCCTTATACAGTTCCTGGAACTCATCGTTGCGCAGCTCCTTCACCGCCTGCGACAGAATCTTCTGGTAAGCCTCGTAGCCAAGGTCGGCAATGAAGCCGCTCTGCTCGGCACCTAACATGTTGCCGGCACCACGGATGTCCAAGTCCTGCATGGCTATGTGTATGCCGCTGCCCAAGTCAGAGAAATTCTCTATGGCCTGCAGGCGACGGCGTGCATCGATGTTCAGGGCACTCAACGGGGGAGCCAGCAGGTAACAGAAAGCCTTCTTGTTCGAACGCCCTACTCTGCCACGCATCTGGTGCAGGTCGCTCAGTCCGAAGTTCTGTGCTCCGTTTATAATAATGGTATTGGCGTTGGGAATGTCCAGTCCGCTCTCTATGATGGTAGTGCTCAGCAGCACATCGTAGTCGTAGTTGGCAAAGGCCATCATAATGTTCTCCAACGTCTCGGGAGGCATCTGTCCGTGTGCCACAGCTACGCGTGCATCAGGTACATGCTTGTTTATGAGAGTTGCCAGGTCCGGCAGGTTGTTGATGCGGTTGTTCACGAAGAACACCTGTCCGTTGCGACTCATCTCGAAGTTGATGGCCTCGGCTATTATCTCAGCGCTGAACACGCTCACCTGCGTCTGAATGGGATAACGGTTGGGAGGAGGCGTCTGTATCACACTCAGGTCACGCGCCCCCATCAGGCTGAACTGCAAGGTACGCGGAATAGGCGTAGCGGTAAGCGTCAGCGTGTCCACGTTCACCTTCATCTGGCGCAGCTTCTCCTTCGTGCTCACACCGAACTTCTGCTCCTCGTCTATGATGAGCAGTCCCAAGTCCTTGAACTTAACACTCTTGCCAATCAGCTTGTGCGTACCTATGACAATATTGACGGTGCCGTTCTTCAGTCCCTCCAGAATCTCCTTTGTCTGCGAAGCCGTACGGGCACGACTCAGATAGGCAATCTTAACAGGAAAATCCTTCAGACGGCTTGAGAATGTACGGAAGTGCTGATAGGCCAATACCGTTGTGGGCACCAGCACAGCCACCTGCTTATTGTCGGCACATGCCTTGAAGGCAGCACGAACTGCCACCTCGGTCTTACCAAAGCCTACATCGCCGCATACCAGACGGTCCATCGGACGGGCACGTTCCATGTCGGCCTTCACATCCTGTGTAGCCTTCAGCTGGTCTGGCGTATCCTCATAGAGGAAACTGGCTTCCAGCTCGTGCTGCATGAAGCTGTCGGGCGAATAAGAGAAGCCTTTCTCCTCGCGCCGGCGGCTGTATAGCTTTATCAAGTCACGGGCAATATCCTTGATCTTCGTCTTCGTGCGCTCCTTCATGCGCTCCCAGGCTCCAGTGCCCAGCGTGCTGATGCGAGGAGGTTCGCCCTCCTTACCCTTGTATTTCGAAACCTTGTGCAGCGCATGGATAGAAACGAACACCACATCATCATGGTTATAGATAATCTTGATGACCTCGTGATAATTCTGGGTACTCTGGTTATTCGGACTATTCTGAATGGGTATCCTCACCAATCCGCCGAAGCGCCCCACGCCGTGGTCAAGATGCACCACATAGTCGCCGATCTCGAACTGCTGTAATTCCTTCAGTGTCAGCGCCACCTTACCCGTGCGCGTCTGCTGAGTGCGCAGGTTGTACTTATGGTAACGGTCAAATATCTGGTGATCGGTAAAGAAACACGCCTTCAGGTCATCATCTACAAAACCAGCATGAATGGTCTTGTCCACACCCACAAAATGCAGACCAGTGTCCTGTTCCTGGAAGATACTGTCCAGGCGGTCTGTCTGCTTCTGACTGTCAGCCAAGATATAGAGTTGGTATCCATCCTCCTGATATTGCCGGAAAGACTGGAACAGCATCTCAAAGTTCTTATGGAAGACCGGCTGGGGGTGAGTATGGAATGACAGGCCTCTACCACCTGACTCCGAAGAAGTGAGTGATTTCAGTTCGATTCTTCGGAAATCAAGCAGCTGCTTATTAAACTCTTCTGGTCGTACCAGCAGGCTTTCAGCAGTCAAGGCGGTCTCTCCCTCCTTCATGGGGAGTTGGAGGGGCGCTTGGTTTTCTATCATTGCCTGCTTGGTGAACCCTTCCTGACAGGTCTGCTCAACAACATCAACAACAAAGGCCGGGTCCTTCAAAACCAACACAGTATCCTTAGGGAGGAAACTGAGGAACGATTCTAACGATGAATGCTGATCAGTGAACTGTGAACAATGAACAATGGAAACAGTCTGTAGCTTGGACTTACTTAGCTGTGACTGCACCTCGAACGTGCGGATGCTGTCCACCTCGTCGCCGAAGAAATCTATTCGGTAGGGATATTCGCAGGAGTAGGAATACACGTCAATAATGCTGCCGCGAACGGCAAACTGTCCGGGCTCATAAACATAGTCCACACGTTGGAAACCATATTCCACCAATGTTTCCTGGACGAACATTATATCAACCTTCTCGCCCGTCTGCAGACTAAGCGTCTGTTCGCTCAGCTTCTCCTGCGTCACCACCAGTTCGGCCAATGCCTGCGGGTAAGTGACGATGTAAGGGGGCTGTCCCCCTATACTCTCTCCAGAGGAAGTAGAATCTATAGCTTTCCCCTGGAAAAGTTGAGAAGAGGCAGCTAATCGTGTCAGAACTTCTGTACGGAGGATTTCATTACCTGCATCGCGCTGTCCGTATTTGATAGCACGTCTGTAGCTGCTGGGGAAGAACAACACCTGCTCCTGCCCCGTCAGCTGTGTCAGATCGTGATAGAAATAGCCGGCCTCTTCCTCATCATCAAGGATAAAGAGGAATACTCCCTCAGTTGCCATCCGGGAAAGGACTTCCTTGGCATGAAGAATGGCTTTTAGCGCTGCAAACACCATAGCAGCACTACTTCCCTGCAAACCTGAGAGGCGTAAGACCTCTTCACCCGAAGAAGAATGGTAGGACTTCAACGCTGCAGCCAGCGCCTTCACACCCGGGTGATTGGCATATATCTTTTGTAGTTGCTGAATTTCCATTAATAAAGGATGCTGAATTGTGCGGCGAAGTTACAACAAAAAAACGAGATAGAGACGAATCTTACATTATAATATGATTTATAAGGCGAAGGTTCCCCTCCAACTCACCGCGGGAAGACCAGGTTAGCGGTTAAAGGTTAGCGCTTAGCGATATGAGTCCGATGGTTACGGACAAACGCGAACTCCATTGTCTGTCACATCATTCCCACTTTGTGATTGCAACACAATCGGTGTTGAACTTAGAGAAAATGATTTATAGCTTTTACGATTAAAAGATGAAATCTTTGATAAGTTCCCTGATTTTTGTAACTTTGCAATACGTAAAACAGAACTGACAGACCAAGGACACTATGCTTCGGCGACGAAAAGGAGGCATTTGCTCACCAACTGTACTATTACGATTACAGACACCCAGACAAGCTTCCTTATCTGGAACGTCGCGGATAATAATGAACATATAAAATAATGAACAAGACTGTTTTTGAGATTCAGAAATGGATGGTGGAACGGGGGCTGACGCTCTCTACTGCGGAAAGCTGTACCAGCGGTGGCATTGCCGCAGAGATAACAAAGGTAGCAGGCTCCTCTGACTACTTCCAAGGCGGGCTGGTGGCTTATCAGGACCGTTTGAAGGAGCAATTCCTGGGCGTGAGCGCTGAGGATATAGCGCAGTATGATGTGGTAAGCGAACCTGTGGTGCGCCAAATGGTGCGTGGAGCATGTAAGATGCTAGGCACCGATTATGCCATTGCCAGTACGGGCTATGCAGGAGAGGGATGCAACGGCATCCCGTCAGGAACCATCTGGATAGCATGGGGAACACCTGACAACATACATACCAGATGTCTGACTCAAAACATTGACCGTGAAACAAATACGCGCAATGCTATTCAGGAAGCGCTGACAGGCTTTTGGCAAAGCCTGTTAAATGAAGAATGAAGAATCAGCGGTTCTGATGCAATCGTTATAACATAATAAGGTATATCAAAAAACCGAAAAGGCAGCCCACCGACATAACGATAGTTACGAACTACGACCCTTGAATTATGAATTATAAAAAAAACAAAGGCCCTCAGAAAATGAGAGCCTTCGTTTTTAGATAAAGTGAACTTTCTTACTTCAAAGAAAGTGTAATTGTCTTGCCATCTTCAGCAACATTCAGTTTGTCCTCGCGAAGCAGCCAACCCATAGCCAGGTAAAGCTCCTTGTCGCTCTTAAGACCTGCAGCCTTCTTGACATCCTTAGTTGCCAGGGCTCCATTCTCGTTCAGTGCATTCCAAACTGCACCTGCAAGTGTACCTACTGTTTCAGTCATACCTATCCTTTGTTTAATTTCTTATGAATAAAATATTTTATTCGTTGCAAATGTACTTCAAAATTAACAAACAGAGGAAAGATAGAGTTCAGAATATCTGCCTGAGGCTCAGTTTCTTGACCCATATCAAGGATTAAGCCTCGTTTTATCTGTAATCTTTCTTGGTAAACTTTTGTTCCATTAACAGCTTTCCGCTACGTTTGCTGTGATATTGGTAGCAGAAAGAGACGCCGGCATCCTTGCAACCCTTCAGTGGAATGCTGCCCTTGATGTTGGAGAGCAGATCCTCGCGGAATGCTTCATACAGTTCCTTGGTATAGAGCGATTCTACATCCAAGTCGCCGCTGACCGTATAGTAGTAATAATAGACACGCTTGGGGATACCGAATACACAACTGTCCAGGACTGTATATTTGTCAACTTCCTTGGGGCAGTTCTTGAGGGTGAACTTCTCTGCCTCTTCCTGGATACGTTCTTCGAGGGTCTGCCTTTTACAGCCTGTAAGGGCTATTAGGAGAAGTGAAAAGATGAGAAGGTATCTGTTCATAATGGGGAAAAGAAAAAGACCCCTCCCTGAATTATCCGGAGGGGTCTGTATTAAATGATTATTATTTTACTTGATTGATAAGAGCAACAAGGTCGGCAATGGTAATCATGCCGTCGCCGTTAACATCACCATACTCAACACCAGAGCCTTCAGGAGCCTTCAGCACAAGTACCAGTGCAAGAGCCTCGATGTCCGAGGCATCAATCTTCTGGTCTTGGTTGACATCGCCCCACCCTGCTGACCTGGAGTAACTGACAGGAAGAGCAGGAAGGATAATCTGTTCAAGTTTCTCTTCATCGGACAACTTGGTGGTGAAATATGAGCTGAGGGCAGGCAGTGTCTTACCGGTGGGTATATACTCGAAGGCTGTACCGTCGGCATTCAGCATATAGACATTCTTTAGACTAGGCTGATAGGTACAGGCGTTATAAGTATATGTATCGCTGCTGACAACCGTATTGCCGGAACCGGTCTTGAAGAACGTCTTGTTATAGCCCTTGAATGTTATGGTCTTGCCCTTGAACAATTTATCGCACGCAATAAGATAAGGTGTATTGCCATGCAATTCCTTGGCGGGCTTGAAGACAGGATTACCATTATCGTCTGTCTCGGCAAACTCATATATCCAGAAGTGGTTCAATGTATCGTTCAGCTGATAGGTAAATTCACCTCTGACGATAGAATCAACATCGAACGGCATGGTTATCGTCTGCCAAACAGTCTCTGTTTCTGTATCTGCAGGGAAGGTATAGACATACGAAACGGTATCAGCCTTGAAGTTAACGGGTACAACGTAAGGTTGTCCGCTAACCAGCCTAATCTTGTCGGAATGTGCACCGCTAACCACATTGGATGTGTCGAGCCTTGCAGGAATATCCATAGCGGAAGAGAAGGCATATATGACATTGACGTTACGGATATTCGGCGACATACGAGTAATATTCTTGTCGCAATCGGCATAGACACCGCAAATATTGGAGGCTGTTGTCATTGAAGCTGCATAAGCCTTACCGGTAAGTGTAGCGTCGGACTTCCACAACTCTACACCACTCTTTACGTTCCATCCGCCTAAGTCCCAAACACCACTGTTATTAAATGTTCCGCTACGGTCAACAAAAGAAGCTGCGATGTAGTACTTGTCATTAATGTTAAGATTACCGAAATTGAAGTCAAGGCTAACAGATTTTGCAGGCTCAATTTCCACCTCGTAGGTGCGGCTTGAAGAACTCCAGGCAGTACCCGAGCCATTTGGCTGATGCCACAACTGCAATCTGATCTTACCATTGAAAACATCCTTGGCATTATTCTTGATAGAAGCCTTTCCTACCATATCATGACCATAAATAACACCACTGACAGCATTTGAGATAGTGTATGAGTTGACTGTGAGGTTGCATTGTCCAAGCTGTGATTCAGGGATAATCTCCATCGTACCCTCTCCTATCAGGCCGGAGCCGTTACTGCTTGTACAGAACCAGAGGTTATATGTGCCGACCTCCTCGGGAGTGAAGAAATATGAAACGTCAACAGTATCGTCCTTGCGAACAGTTACCATAGAACGGTTATTTGTGTATATCTTCTCGTTTGTCTGACTGGCAAAGAAATGAATCTCCTTGTAGTACTCGTCGCCATTGTTGCGGTAGGTCACCTTTACCTCCTGTTCCTTGCCTACGACACGTGTTCCTGGGAAGGTGATGGTATCTATGCTGATGGAGTTGCCCTTGTTGATGTTAACAGGCGTCAGCACGACATTTCCGTCTGCACCGACAACAGCCTCGATATACTGAGTGCGCATATTGTACTTGGGACGCCATTCAGTGCCTCTTAAAGGCTGGCTGGCAGGAGAAAGCTTGTATGTTCCCTCTGGAAGCTTACCCTTAATGGCAAAGGTTTTTGACTGAGAAGTACCGGCAGTCATCGAAGTGATATTCTGAGCTGTGCCGACAAGGGCGGTTGTACCGTCTTCGGCAATTCTGACGATACCCGTACGATAGCTGCCTGTAGCAGTGTTCCTGTTCTCGAAGGTTGCCCTGATGGAGGTACCGCTTATAGAGACATCCTTGATAAAGAGATAGGTGTCTGCATTGTTGTTGTCGGGCAGGCGCAGGTTGAAGAGTGCACGCTGGCCCATGCTATAGCCGTCGCTACTGCTGCTGGCACCTATACCGCTGTTGTCGCCGGGATTAAGGATGCTTACCAGGAACCAACCGTTGCTACCGCCTCCCCAGCCCCAGTTGAGGTGGAAGAGCTGTTCTCCGTCGAAACCGTCCAAGACAAAAGCATGGCCGCCACCGGAAGAGAAGCCTGAGAAAAGTACAGGATAGCCCTGTGCAATCTCGTTGTAGAGCATATCGAACCAGTCATCAATGCTGTAGTCACCACGCTCACCTACATAACAGCTGCTGTCAAAGCCAAAATACTTGATGTAAGCCTCTGCACTGAAGTTGGCACCAGAGGAAGGTCCATAGTGCATATTTACAGCCTGGCCGCACATGTGCATCAGATTGGCAACGGCTGAGTCCTGAGCGTTTGCTACATGGCCGTCCCCCCAATCGTATGTATCGCGCATATTATCCCAATCGATGGGCGTATTACGGGGAATAGCCTTTTGTGAGACAGTCTTTTGCGAACCGTTCGTCTTGGAGGTATAGGTGATACTGTATGCAGGTATCACAGCCTTAGTACTCTCGGGATACTTATAGAAATTCATCACCTGAGCCATAGCTGTGGCCGTACATCCTGTAGCAGGTCCTTCCTTCAAGGGAAGCGGTGAAGACTCTTTTGTATCGTCCTCCAGATAATAGTTCGGACAGGTAATGTTATAAGGCCTTCCCTGATTCCAGCGGGTAGTTAACAGTTCGGGCACACTGCGACGAGTGGCCCTTGCCCTTGCCCTCATGGCGTTCTTGTTGACTGTGATGTTGTTGTCGGCAAGGAACTTAATCTGGTCGGCATACAACTGAAGCCAGGACTTCATGTTCTCCGGAATGTTCTCAGGATCAAAAGACCCGTTTTCGACATAACCCAGAATCTCGGGCGTACGGTCGTCGCCGGAAACAATAACATAACCGTTTCCGCCTTCCGCATTGAACACATAATAATATGCACTCTCAGGCTGTCCGTTAGCTCTTCTTACAGCACGGAAAGGCGTTTTGCTCTGACTCAGGATCTTACCCTTTGAAAGCAAATACTGCTGTGCCGTGTTGTAGGCATCCGACCTACTCACAGACTCGGCATTTGTTCCAACGATAAAGATGGATGCCAGAACGATTGATAATAAAATTCTCTTCATAAAATATTGATATAAGGTTTTATCTTTTACACTTCATATCCGTTAGGATTGTTTTTCTGGAAGTTCCAGGAGTCACGACACATCTCCTCGATGCCGAACTTGGCCTCCCAGCCTAACTCTCTCTTTGCCTTGGCCGGATTGCAGTAGCAGGTAGCAATGTCACCCGGACGACGGGGCTTGATAACATAGGGAACCTTCAGGCCGTTGGCTTTCTCGAATGCCTTTACAACATCCAGTACAGAGTAACCGTGTCCAGTACCCAGGTTGTAGATGGCAAGACCCTTGTTCTCCTGAATAGCCTTCAGGGCAGCAACATGGCCGCATGCCAAATCCACTACATGGATGTAGTCACGGACACCTGTTCCGTCTGGTGTATCATAGTCGTCACCAAAGACACCCAGTTCCTTACGCTTACCAATGGCGGTCTGGGTTATATAGGGCATCAGGTTGTTGGGGATACCGTTGGGGTTCTCGCCAATCAGACCGGACTCGTGGGCACCGATGGGGTTGAAGTAACGAAGCAGAACGACATTCCACTCGGGATCTGCCTTCTGGATATCCGTCAGCACCTGCTCCAGCATAGACTTGGTCCATCCGTAGGGATTGGTACACTGCCCTTTGGGACATTCTTCTGTGATAGGAATAATAGCAGGATCACCATATACTGTAGCGCTGGAAGAGAAGATAATGTTCTTGCAGCCATGCTGACGCATAACGTCAACCAGCACGAAAACACCATTCATGTTTGTCTCGTAATACATCAGGGGCTTCTCTACAGATTCGCCGACAGCCTTGAGACCGGCAAAGTTAATCACGGCATCTATCTTATAATCTGTGAATACCTTGTCCATGGCCGCACGGTCGCGGATATCTGCTTCAATGAGAGTTACCTCATGACCAATGATTTTCTCTACACGACGTATTGCCTCGGGCTGAGAATTATAGAAGTTATCCACTACTACTACGCCATGACCAGCCTTGTCTAACTCAATAAGGGTGTGGCTTCCGATGTATCCTGCGCCACCAGTTAATAGAATGTTCATTTCAGTTATATTCTTATTGTTAATTTATAATTTGCTATTTATTCCTCCTATAGGGTCTGAGATTCTTTACAAGCCGAACAAAGCCTTCAGGCCATTATCTACACCGCTGAAGCCCATAAAGGCCATGGCCAGCAGACCTGCAGTAACCAGCGCAATGCTCATGCCCTGCATACCCTTGGGGATGTTCATCATGCTGAGGTGCTCGCGTATGCCGGCAAACAATATCAGTGCCAAGGCAAAGCCTATGGCTGTGCTGACGGCAAAGACAACACCCGTAAGCAGGTTGGGCTCAAGACCCTGAGCAGCATAAGTGCCGTTGGCAACCAAAATAGCTACGCCAAGGATACAGCAGTTGGTGGTGATAAGGGGAAGAAAGACACCCAGTGCCTGATAAAGGGCAGGAGCAGACTTCTTGAGGATAATCTCTACCATCTGAACCAATGCGGCAATTACCAGAATGAAGGCTATGGTCTGGAGGTATTCCAGTTCGAAGGCTTCCAACACATACTTCTGAATGACGTAGGTGACAATCGTAGCCAGCGTCAGCACAAAGGCAACGGCAGCTCCCATACCCATGGCAGAGTCAACCTTCTTGCTTACGCCAAGGAAAGGACAGATGCCCAGGAACTGCGACAGAACAATATTGTTAACGAATATCGCTGTGATAAATATAAGAATGTATGCCATATTTATTCTTTTTAATTATGGATTAAGAATTGAGAGTCATAAATGAATCCTTTTTCCCTTCTTTTATTACTTCTTAATTTTGTTCACTATTGCTATGAGGTAGCCCAAGGCGATGAAAGCACCAGGAGCCAGGACAAAGACAAGAGCACCGTAGTTCTCGGGGAAGAATGTGTAAGAGAATATCTTACCTGTTCCCAGAAGCTCGCGTGTAGCACCCAGAAGTGTCAGGGCAATGGTAAAACCAAGTCCCATACCGATTCCGTCAAAGATACTGCTAACGGGTGAATGCTTGGAAGCAAAGGCTTCTGCACGGCCCAGGATAATACAGTTGACAACAATCAACGGGATAAAGAGACCCAACGACTCATATACAGCAGGAACATAAGCCTGAAGCAACATCTGAAGGATGGTTACCAAGGATGCAATGACCACAATAAAGGATGGTATGCGAACCATATCGGGGATGATGTTCTTGATAAGTGAGATTATGAGGTTGCTGAAGATGAGCACTGCCATAGTGGCAAGACCCATACTCATGCCGTTGAAGGCGCTGCTGGTAGTACCCAGCGTAGGACACATACCCAGGAGAAGTACAAAGGTTGGATTCTCCTTGATAATTCCGTTCAGTAGAACTTTCATGTTATTCATATCTGTTTCCTCCTAACCTTTATTAATTATGTTGTTGTGGACTTGCTCCGCTTACGCCATCAGCCTCAGGAGTATTCTGCTGTGTCTGGCTGTAAGCCTGATAGGCAGCATTAACGGCACGCAGGAATGCACGCGAGGTGATGGTGCTGGCTGTGATAGCATCTACATCACCACCGTCCTTGCTGACAACAAGTTCTTTCTCTGTAAGGTTACGACCGATGATATCGCCCTTTTCGCCTTTCTGGAACCACTGGGCAGCCTTGGCACCAAGACCGGGAGTCTCATGTGTCTCCAGTACGTTGTATCCCAACACCTCACCGGCAGGACTGATACCGACCATAATGGTCAGTCCGCCTCCGAAGCTGGCGTTCTGTGGGTCAACAGCCTTTACGGCAACACCTTTCTGACCGGCATTCATAACGATATAGTTGTTGTCACTGACCACAACAGTGTCAATTTTCTCAACCTTAACATCGCCACCGCCCAGAACCTGGGCTATGGCAGCCTGCTCTCTCTTGTCGTTCAGTTCCTGAATAGTATCCTTAGTCATCTTGTTAACAGATGCAAGGGCAACACCGGCAACCAGGGAGATACCTGTCAGGACGCAGGCCATATTGTACCATGTAGATTCAAGCTTTTTCATTTCTTTACTACCTCCCCAAATCTTTTAGGTTTACAATAGGTATTAATAAGAGGTGTGAATGCATTCATGATAAGAATGGCAAACGACATACCTTCAGGATAAGCACCCCAGTTACGTATGATTATCGTCAGCACACCTATACTGATACCGTAGATTATCTGACCCTTACCGCTCATAGGCGAGGTGACATAATCGGTAGCCATGAAGCAGGCACCCAGCATCAGACCACCACTGCATAACACCTGAGTGGGCATGGCATAGACATCACTGCCGGCATGCAGAATAGCAGACAACAGGGCTACTGTTCCCAGAATACTTACGGGAATATGCCATGTGATAATCTTACGCCAGATCATGAACAGACAGCCCAGCAAAAGTAACAGGGCACTAACCTCACCCAGAGAACCGCCTGTAGCACCAAGGAACATCTCTTCGAGACTGGGAAGCTGGTTCAAGACAGAAGCATCACCAGATGTGATGGCATTCTGCATAATGCTCAAAGGAGTTGCTGCCGTGGTTGCATCTGTATAGGCAAGGGTCTGGTGAACCTGAGGCCAGGTAGTCATCTGGACAGGGAAGCTGATCAACAGAAATACACGGCCTACCAAAGCAGGGTTAAAGGGGTTCTGACCTAAGCCGCCAAAGGTCATCTTACCAACGCCGATGGCAAACAGGGCACCAATGATAATAATCCATATAGGCAGGTTGCTGGGCAGATTGAAGCCAAGCAGAAGACCTGTAAGAATAGCACTGCCATCGCAGACTGTACAGGTGTTCCTGCCAAGAATGAACTTGGTAATGGCCCACTCAAAGAGTACACAAGAGGCCACTGAAGTAGCAAGCACGATAGCTGCACCCAAGCCGAAGAACCAAAGACTGGCAACAAGGGCAGGCAACAATGCTATGCATACACCATACATATTCTTCTGAACGGAATCGCCTCCGTGAACATGTGGTGATAATGATATTATAGGTTTCATTGTATTTCTAATTTTCAATTTTCAATTCTCAATTATTTTGCAGCTCTGCTCCTGATGATTCCCATAACGGTAGTCTTACCGACACGAATCATATCCAGGAGAGGACGCTTGCTGGGGCAGGTAAACTGACAGCTACCGCATTCAATACAGCTGACAACATCGTTCTTCTCGGCCACCTCCCATTCTTCCAATGCAGCAGCCTTGCTCAGCAGGAAGGGCTCAAGACCCATTGGGCAGGCGCTGACACACTTGGCACAACGGATACAGGGCTGAGGTTCGCTGCGACGGGCTTCCTTCTCGTTCATGATAAGCAGACCGCTTGAGCCTTTGGTCATGGGAACCTCCAGACTCAGCAGTGCCTTACCCATCATGGGACCGCCACCGATAATCTTACCGGTATCCTCGGGCAGACCGCCGCATTCGTCAATCAATTGCTGGAAGGGAGTACCCAAGCGAGCCAGCAGGTTACTGGGATTCTTGACACTCTTACCCGTAACTGTGATGATACGGTCTATGAGGGGCTTGTTCTTCATGACAGCCTCATAAATGGCATAGGCTGTTCCCACATTCTGTACTACAGCACCCACACTGATGGGAATAGCTGGAGGAGCAGGTACCTGACGGCCGATGACAGCATCTATCAACTGCTTTTCACCACCCTGAGGATACTTAACCTTCAGGGGAACAACCTCTATGTTAGGATACTGACTGGCTTTCTCTGTCATCAGTTTGATGGCATCGGGCTTGTTGTTCTCAATACCGATGTAGCCCTTGGTGACATTAACGGCCTTCATAATCAAATCCACACCCACCAGAATCTCCTCTGCATGCTCGAGCATAAGACGATGGTCGGCAGTGAGATAAGGCTCGCATTCTACAGCGTTGATGATAACGCACTCGGCCTTACTTCCTGGGGGAGGCGTCAACTTAACGTGGCAGGGGAAAGTGGCACCGCCAAGACCCACAATACCTGCATTCTTTATTTTCTCAACAATGGTCTTGCTGTCCAAGTCAGGACGGTCTGAGAGACGTACCAGATCCTTTGAGCGGTCGATACTCTCTTCCCACTCATCGCCCTCTACATCTACAATGACAGCCATACGGCGTGTGCCGCTGGCATCCATAACAGCATCTATCTTGTTCACTTTTCCGCTTACGGAACTGTAAACAGGAGCACTGACAAAGCCTCCTGCCTCAGCCAACAGCGTACCTACCTTGACTACGTCACCCTTCTGGACAACGGGCTTGGCAGGAGCACCTATGTGCTGGAACATACTGAAAACGGCCTGCTTGGGCAGAGCAGCCTCACGGATGGGACTACCGGCAGACAATTTATTCTCTGCGGGATGAACACCGCCTATGTGAAATGTCTTCATAATTCTTATTCAGCTTTTGCGGGTTCAACATTCTGTTCAGGAGCACTCTGAGTTGCAGGCTCTTCGGCCTTGGGCTTACGCGAAGGGAAGTTAAAGGCGTGGATAGCGCCCTTGGGACATGCCTCTTCGCACTTGCGGCACATCTTGCACTTCTCGGCATCAATGTATGCCAAATTGTTCTCCAAGGTAATAGCCTCGAACTTCTCACAGGTTTTCACGCACTTGCCACAACCGATACAAGATGCCTTGCAGGCTTTGTTGGCAATAGCACCCTTGTCCTTGTTGTTACAGAGTACCACTACCCTACGTCCCTTGGGACCCTTCAGACGTATCTCGATGATACCTCTTGGACAAGCCTTGGCACAGGCACCGCAGGCAGTACATTTCTCCTCGTCAACAACAGGAAGACCCGTCTCAGGATTCATGCTGATAGCACCAAACTGGCACTTGGCTACACAGTCACCACAGCCCAGACAGCCATAGCCGCAACCCGTATCGCCCATACCGGTCATGTTCTTAACTCGGCAACTTACTGCACCGTCAAACTCAGCGTTTCGGGGACGGTTCTCACACGAACCGTTACAACGCACAACAGCTACCTTGGGGGCACTGGCTACTGCAGCCATACCCAATATGCCGGCAACCTGCTCCATTACAGGCTGACCGCCTACAGGACACAGCTTGCCCTCAAGACTTCCACCATCGGCAGCTTTAACACATGCGGCAGCAAAACCTGAACATCCGGGATAGCCGCAACCGCCGCAGTTGGCCTGGGGCAGAACTTCTGAAACCTGCGCAATGCGTGGATCTTCATGTACAGCAAACTTATTGGAAATGATGTAGAGAACCAGTGCTGAGACCAGTCCTATCACCCCCAGAACGATTACTGCAATAAGGATTACATTCATAGATTGATTGGTTATTAATTGTTTTAGTTATTACTGATTTTATGAAGGGTAAAGCCGAAATGCTCACCTATCCTATTCCTGAATAAGTATAATACGACAAAATAAACGGTTAACACACCCAATGACAGAAAGACGCCTAACATATCGCCCCCGAACTTTACGCCAAGATAGACGGAGGCAATAAGCAAAACCGAAGGAATCACATAACATATATATACAGCACGAAGGCCCTGAACCACAGTGCCTTCGATGTTTACGGTTTCACCCACCTTTATATCTTCGCCATTTAGCAATACCGTTATTGTCTTCTCCTTGCTCTCGCTACTGTTACATAAATGCTGCGCAGAACAACCCGAACAAGCCGAATTTTGCAGGATACGTACATAGCAGTTATTGCCATTGATTGCCTCAACAACACCTGTATGCATTATCACATCCGTTACTTTTCGCATCATTTTATTATTATTAGCATACAAAGATACAATTATTTTTGCTTCCTTTCGATTTATAAAGAGGATGCAGCAATTCCTTTAACACTTTTTAAGCATACTCACACCTTATCAGATACTTCAAAGAAGTAAATTTGCATCAAAAATACAGAACAGAAATGAAAATAAGCACCAAAGCATGTTGTAAAATCAATATCGGATTGAATATCGTTTCCAAGCGGGAAGACGGATATCATAACCTGGAGACTATCTTCTACCCTGTCCCACTTTATGACCTGATTACCATCTCTGATGCCGAAGTTGACGGCATAGATTTGGCTGGACATAAACTGGATGGCAATCCCAACGACAATCTGGTGCTAAAGGCTGTCAGATTACTACGCGAGAACGGATACACCGTTCCGCCCGTTCACATATCCCTTAGGAAGAATATTCCCAGCGGTGCAGGCTTAGGTGGCGGCAGCAGTGATGCTGCAGCAGTAATGAAGGAACTGAACAGACATCTTGATTTAGGTCTGACCAACGAAAAGATGGAGCAGATGATTGCTCGTCTGGGTGCAGACTGCCCCTTCTTTATACAATGCAAGCCAGTATATGCCGAAGGGATTGGAGATATATTTTCACCAGTTGAAACAGACCTTACAGGATGGCATCTCGTACTGCTTAAACCAGATGATTACGTCTCAACTAAAGAAGCTTATTCTTTAATTAAGGCCAAACCATCTAATTATTCTATTACAGAGGAAGTTAAGAAACCAGTTGATTCATGGAAAGAGACCATCGCAAATGACTTCGAGAAGAGTGTCTTTCCCTATCATCCCACTATAGAGAAAATACGAGACCGACTCTACCTTATGGGAGCCTCTTATGCCAGCATGAGCGGTAGCGGAAGTACCGTCTTCGCACTCTTCCACAACGAGGCCGACTTAACGGGATTATCCGACAAGTACTTTACTTTTCAGTGTACATTATAGATAATTATAAGGGGAATTCCTACCAACTAATAGGAAAAAACCATTTCCACCCTGCACAGAATGCCGTACTTTTGCATCAGAACCAAAAACCAAGCGTTATGAAAAGATTTATCATTTCCCTGTTTCTGATATTTGCAACTTGGCAAGCAGCCTTTGCAATGAGTTATGAACGTGCACGTGAGGAGGCATTGTATCTGACAGACAAGATGGCATACGAGCTGAACCTGAACGACCAGCAGTACAATGATGCATACGAGATTAATCTGGATTACCTCCTGGCTTTGGACTCTGAGGCTGACCTGTATGCCGATTACCTCTCCTACCGACTCTCTGACTTGCGCCATATTCTTTATGACTGGCAGTATAATCTTTTGCTGGCAGCAGATTACTTCATCCGCCCAGTTTACTGGCGTTCCGGCGGATGGTACTTCCCCATCTATGCCCACTATACGGTTGGCCATTTCTATTACAGCTACCCCACCGTATATTACAACTATCGCGGCGGTCACGGACGTCTTCATTACCACGGCGGTTTCTATGCCAGCAGACGTCCTGTCTGGAACGGAGGTTTCAGAGGTCGTCAACCCATCGGCGGCCCCAGCAGAATCGGCCACAGCACAGTTATTCGTAATGGAAGAGACAGAATTGGCAGAAACGGACACCAGTACGACTCCAGCAGAAGAGGATATGAAAGATCCGACCGTGGCAACTCCTTTGGAAATAGCAGCTCTCGCAATTCCAGAAATGATTATTCCGGAAGAGAGCGCGATAATTCCTACAGGCCTGACAATAATGCAATAGACAATCGCCAAAGACCCGACAACTCCAGTTTGGGCAACAGAAGCCACGAAGGAACAAATCGTAACTACGAAGGAACAAGGAGTCCAAATATAAGCCGGAATTACGAGAGCCCTAGAAATTCCGGTATCAGTCGAGACTACAGTAGTCCTCGCAGTTCTGCTCCAAGCAGAAGCGGAGGAAGCTATAGTGGAGGATCACGCGGAGGCGGTAGCTTTGGCGGCGGATCACGCGGAGGCGGTGGCGCCTCAAGAGGCGGAAGAAGATAAATAAACAGGCACTCTCCCGAAACGGGAGGGTGCTTTAGTCGTATATTAAAACATAACAAACCAATCATCAACATCACAAAATGAAGAGAACCATTATCCCACTATTACTTTTTACACTTCTTATTACACCGTTTCGTTTGCATGCCCAGTCTGTTGCACCTTTCCAGAAAGGCGATCGCGTGACTTTTGTAGGCAACAGCATCACCGATGGCGGTCATTATCACTCATACATTTGGCTCTACTACATGACCCACTTCCCACAGATGAGGCTTTGGATGGCCAACTGCGGTGTAGGCGGAGATACGGCAAAGAATATCCTGGCACGCTTTGACGATGATGTCCTGACAAAGCGCCCCACCGTTCTCACTTTTACCTTTGGCATGAACGACAGCGGCTACTATGAGTACAACACGGCTGATTCTGCCGATTTTGCCCAGCGCAAGTTAGAGGAAGCGACAAATTATTTTGCGCTCTGCGAGGAGAAACTGAAAAGTCTGCAAGGAATACGTACCATTATGATTGGCACGTCTCCTTACGACCAGACATCAACCTCCAACAACGATATCTTTGCACGGAAGAACGACAACATACAACGCATCATCAATATACAGAAGCAAGCAGCACAAAGAAATAAATGGGAATTCCTGGATATGAATGCTCCTATGGTAGCACTGAACATGAAACAACAACAGACAGAACCTACCTTTACCATTATCGGAGGCGACCGTATCCATCCAGATAATGACGGACACATGGCTATGGCCTATCTCTTCCTGCAGGCACAAGGCATGGTGGGAAAGAAAGTGGCTGATATGCAACTGGATGCCGTAAACGGTATGGTAACAAAAGCCGAAAACTGTCACATCAATAAAGTAAAACGTACAGACAGCACGTTGCAATTTGACTGCCTTGCCTCTTCCCTGCCCTTCCCCTTGGACACCATACCACACGGCTGGGGATTCAATCATGGTGCAGCACAAGTGACCAAGGTAATTCCGTCATTCATTGATGACCTGAGCGACGAACACCTGACCGTCCAAGGCCTTAACGGCAATTATGAACTGAAGATAGACAATATAGTCATTGATACACTATCTGCATCAGCACTTGCAGCCGGCATCAACCTTTCGCAGTATCGTCACACGCCACAGTATCAGCAAGCACTGGTTGTGATGGCTTTAAACGAGACACGTTGGGAGGTGGAACGCCGCTTCCGCGAATGGGCATGGGTATACTACGACTATATGATGCCGGCAGGACATCTGAACGACAACACTGAGCAGGGCGCACAAAAATTCCGTCAACTCAGCAAAGACAATGCCTGGTTAGCAAGTAAGAAAGGTACATACGACCAGATGGTTCATCCTGAAGTCCGAGAGGCTTACCTGCAGGAAATGAACTTACTGGTGGACCAAATCTACAAACTGAACCGCCCAAAGAAGCATACCTTCGTACTGAACAGATTACCATAACCATACATATTCAAAAAACTCATATAATCAGACAACATGAAAGAGATTTATCTAGCCGGAGGATGTTTCTGGGGAACGGAGCATTACTTCAAGCAGATTGAAGGAGTTACGGAAACAGAAGTCGGATTTGCCAACGGTCACACCACAAACCCCACATACAAAGAGGTATATACGGACACAACAGGTTATACCGAGACAGTACATATAAAATACAATCCCAGTGTGGTCGGACTTGAATTCCTATTACAGATGTTCTTCAAGGCAATCGATCCGACAAGCCTAAACAAACAGGGACACGACGAGGGAACACGCTATCGTACCGGCATATACTATACAGACCCAGAGGACTTGCCTATTATAGAAAAGGCATTTGCAGAAGAACAAAAGAAATATCAGCAGCCACTGGCCGTAGAGAAGCAGCCCCTTGAGAATTTCTATACAGCCGAAGAGTATCACCAGGACTATCTCGACAAGAATCCAGACGGTTATTGCCATCTGCCTTTCTCACTCTTTGAGTTTGCCAGAAAAGCAAAGGATACAAAAAGGTAAAATCTTACATAACAGAGATTATTCCTCGTTGTAATAACCCTCCCAAATGCCGGTTCATTAGCAACACGGCTTTTCTTTAAGAGCGAAACGCCGTATCACTGAAAGAGAAAAGCCGTGTTGCTGATAGAAAAACGTCCTGCAGCAATTAGCGAAGACATTTCATAAAACGAAAAAGGGGTCATACGACCCCTGGAATTCTCAACTCTCAACTTAGAGCGATAGACGGGACTCGAACCCGCGACCCTCGGCTTGGGAAGCCAATGCTCTACCAACTGAGCCACTATCGCGTTAAGACAATGCAAAATTATAGTATTTTTAGCATTTACACAAGAAAACAGCTTAGTTTTTTTACTTGGTGGCATGTGTCCACCAAGCATCATTCTGGTCCTTGGGAGAATGAGGCTGCTTAGAAGTGTTCTGAACCGTTCCATTACGAACACGTGAAAGAGTCTCGGGCGTCATCTGCAGGAAACTGGCTATGTGCACCATGGGGGCACGCAGGATAATCTCAGGCTTCTCATGCAACAATCGCTCATACCGCTCAGTGGCATTCTCGAAACGCTGACTGTCGGCATGCTCCTGACTGCTGATAGCCACATGCTCCAATATCTTGCGGTATAGCATGTCAATCTCCTGATTGCGGACAAGCAAATTGTTAAGGTCGTCATACGGAATAGCATAGACCTTGGTATTCTCTAATGCCTCTACAATGAGACGACTGGGTTCCTGCTTGAGGAAACTCTCTATACAGAAGACTATACGGCCCTCGAAACTGAAGTGCTCCGTGACGTCTTTTTTGTTCTTGTAATAATACTGGCGCACCATACCTTTTTCTACGAAATAAAGGTTACGGCACACCTGACCCTCGTGGAGAATGGTGTCACCTTTCTGGAACTTCATGGGCACAAGAATACTGCCCAAGATTTGTACTGCAGGCGGTGTTAACGTGCAGTAGATACGGGATATCTCTCGTGCAATGTCTCTTCTTCTATCCATTATGGTAATTAGGTTTTAGGTGGGGTTCTTTTGCTATTCTGATTTTGCTAATCCAACTTGAGCACGGCAAGGAAAGCCTTCTGCGGCACTTGGACGTTACCAATCTGCTTCATACGCTTCTTACCCTTCTTCTGCTTCTCTAGCAGTTTGCGCTTACGACTGACATCACCGCCATAACACTTGGCCAATACATCCTTGCGGACCTGCTTAACAGTCTCGCGGGCAATAATCTTTGCACCTATGGCTGCCTGAATGGCAATATCAAACTGCTGACGAGGAAGAAGCTCTTTCAGTTTCTCGCACATGCGACGGCCAAAGGTTTCAGCATTGTCGACATGTGTCAGTGTACTGAGAGCATCTACAGGCTCGCCATTCAACAGAATATCCATCTTAACCAGCTTGCTGGGACGGAAACCTGACTGATGATAATCGAACGAAGCATAACCCTTGCTGATACTCTTCAGTTTATCGTAGAAATCAATTACTATCTCACCCAACGGCATGGCGTATTGAATCTCAACACGGTTACCGCTGATATATTCCTGTTTCAAAAGTTCGCCTCGCTTACCCAGACAGAGTGTCATGATGTTACCAATATAGGCAGTATTGGTAATGACCGTAGCATGGATATAAGGTTCCTCTATATGATCTATGAGTGTTGCGTCGGGCATTCCTGATGGATTATGAACCTCCTTCACCTCACCCTGCTTATCATAAATAAGGTATGACACATTGGGAACGGTAGTTATGACATCCATATTGAACTCACGATCCAGACGTTCCTGGATTATCTCCATGTGTAGCAAACCCAGGAATCCGCAACGGAATCCAAAGCCCAAGGCAACAGAACTTTCTGGCTGAAAAGTAAGGCTGGCGTCGTTAAGCTGCAGTTTCTCAAGGCTGGCACGCAGGTTCTCGAAGTCTTCCGTCTCAATTGGATAAACGCCGGCAAAGACCATAGGCTTAACCTCCTCGAATCCGGCAATAGCCTCCTTGCAGGGATTCTCTACTGTAGTAATGGTATCGCCCACCTTAACCTCGGTAGCTGTCTTAATACCGGAAACAATGTAGCCTACGTCACCACAATGCAACACTTTACGCGGCATCATATCCATTTTCAGCACACCAATCTCTTCGGCCTTATATTCCTTGCCTGTATTGATGAACTGAACCAGGTCTCCGCTCTTGACACTTCCGTTTACTATCTTGAAGTAGGCAATGATACCACGGAATGAATTAAACACAGAGTCGAAGATAAGCGCCTGAAGAGGAGCTTTCTCATCGCCCTTGGGACAAGGAATACGCTCGACAACGGCATGCAGGATATCCTCAACACCCATACCTGTCTTTCCGCTGGCACGGATAATCTCCTCGTGCTTACAACCTATAAGTTCAACTATTTCATCCTCAACCTCCTCTGGCATAGCATTGGGCATATCGCACTTGTTAATGACAGGAATAATCTCCAGATCATGGTCGATGGCCATATAGAGGTTACTGATAGTCTGTGCCTGAACTCCCTGTGTAGCATCTACAACAAGCAAAGCGCCCTCGCATGCAGCAATACTACGCGACACCTCGTAAGAGAAATCGACATGTCCCGGAGTGTCAATAAGATTGAGTACGTATTTCTCGCCTTTGTATTCATATTCCATCTGGATGGCGTGACTCTTGATGGTAATTCCACGCTCCTGTTCCAGATCCATATCATCAAGCATCTGCCCCTTGGTAACCTCGATGGTATGGGTGTACTCCAACAAACGGTCGGCAAGTGTGCTCTTACCATGGTCGATGTGGGCAATGATGCAGAAGTTTCTTATATGTTGCATTAAAAAGTCAAATCAAATCAATACTATTATTAAGTTGCAAAAGTACAAAAAAGTTGTCAACCTACAAAAGATAGGTGTTATTTTCTTGGCTAATTCACAACTTTTCAATACCTTTGCATTGAAAATTTATTCATATAAAAAGACAAGAACATGGATGCACAGTTGATAAAAGATTGTGAAGAGAAAGCCCTATCGTGGCTTAATTCACCCTATTATGACGATGAGACCAAGGCTGAGATCAAGGCCATGTTGGATAACGAAGACAAGAATCCCCTGGTAGATGCCTTCTATCAGAGCCTGGAATTCGGTACAGGCGGTTTACGCGGTATTATGGGTGCCGGTACTAATAGAATGAACAAGTACATCGTTGGTATGGCCACTCAGGGATTTGCCAACTACATAAACAAAGCCTTCCCACAAGGTGGCATGAGCGTAGTGGTAGGTCATGACTGCCGCAACAACGGACGCATGTTTGCAGAAAGTGTGGCTGACATCTTCAGCGCTAACGGTATTAAAGTGTACCTGTTCGAAAGCCTACGTCCCACCCCTGAAATCAGTTTTGCCATCCGTCAGTTGGGAGCTGTTGCAGGCGTAAACGTGACAGCCAGCCACAACCCACGCGAGTATAACGGATACAAGGCTTACTGGAGCGATGGCGCTCAGGTATTGGCACCGCACGACAAGGGCATCATCGATGAAGTAAACAAAGTCGCTATCGAGGATGTAAAGTTCGAGGGTAACAAGGACCTTATCACCATCATTGGCGGTGAGATGGACTTTGACTACATGACTGCCGTTAAGGAGGCTATGGTTGATCAGGACGTTATCCTGCGACAGAAGGACCTGAACATTGTCTACAGTCCCATGCACGGAACTGGTCGTGTAATAGTTCCCCTGTGTCTCCGTAGCTGGGGATTCCAGAATATCAACGTGGTGCCCGAGCAGATGGTTATAGACGGCAACTTCCCCACGGTAGTAAGCCCCAACCCTGAGAATGCCGAGGCTATGACCTTGGGTATGAAGCTTGGCACGAAGTTGAATGCCGACCTTGTAATTGCCTCCGACCCTGATGCAGACCGTCTGGCCATCGTTTGCCGCGATCCCAAAGGCGAGTGGATTATCATCAACGGTAACCAGACTGCTATGATGTTCTGCTACTACATCATCAAGAACAAACTGGCATTGGGTACATTAAAGCCCAGTGACTTCCTGGTCAAGACAATTGTTACAACAGAAGTTATTGCCAAGATGGCAGAAAAGAACAATGTAGAGCTGCGCGACTGCTACACCGGATTTAAGTGGATTGCACGCGAGATAGCCCTTAGCGAAGGCAAGCAGAAATACATTGGCGGAGGCGAAGAGAGTTTCGGCTTCCTTCCCTACGATAAGGTACGCGATAAGGATGCACCAGCCAGCATCTGCCTGATTTGCGAGATTGCCGCATGGGCAAAGGATCAGGGCAAGACTCTGTACGACCTGCTGATGGACATCTATCTGGAATACGGATTCAGCTTCGAGCACACCATCAATGTTGTTAAACCAGGTAAGACCGGTGCCGACGAGATTAAGGCTATGATGGAGAACTTCCGCACCAATCCTCCGAAAGAAATTGCCGGCAGCAAGGTTGTGTTGACACGCGACTTCAAGACATTGAAGAAATACGACGGCAACGGCAATGCAACGCCTCTGGTTATGCCCGACACAAGCAACGTTCTGCAGTACTTCAGCGAAGACGGCACAAAAATAAGTGTTCGTCCCAGCGGCACAGAGCCCAAGATTAAATTTTACTTGGAATTGAAGGATACGATGGGCTGCGCCAACTGCTATCAAGGTTGCGTAGAACGTGCCAAAGCCAAAGTTGAAGAAGTCAAGAAATCATTGGGTATCTGATGATACGCTATTTAGCATATTGCCAAGGGGATATTCTTCTCACAACTGAAGGGAATATCCCCTTTGGTTTAGAACCTCCTATACCTCTGAAAGAGTGGAATTACATTACCACATTACACGAGGGGGATACTGAAACAAAGATTATCCGACTGGACAATCCAATTACAGATGTAAAAGGGCTACAGATGGTGGGACTACGTAAGACACATGTCCTGCTGAACCCCGAAGACTACCGACTGGCAGGCAAAGGTGCAGAGCTATTGTATTGGGACCAGAACACCCGATATTGCGGCGTTTGCGGCGCTCCCACCAAATGGATGACAGACATTAGCAAGAAGTGCCCCGAATGCGGCAAGGAATGGTGGCCGTCTGTCTCTACAGCTATCATTGTCAGAATTGAACGAGGCAATCGTATCCTGCTTGTCAGAGCCCGTTCCTTCAGAACCAATCATCACGGTTTAGTGGCAGGATTCCTGGAAACAGGAGAGTCTCTGGAACAATGCGTAGAGCGTGAGGTACGCGAAGAGGCCGGCATAAAGATAAAGAACCTACGATACTTTGGCAGTCAGCCATGGCCCTACCCCTTTGGTCTGATGGTCGGTTTCACAGCAGAATATGCCGAAGGTGAACTTCACCTTCAGAAAGAAGAACTTTGCGAAGGAGGTTGGTTCACAAAAGACAATCTGCCCAACATTCCTGACAAGGCATCTATTGCCCGAAGATTAATTGATGACTGGGTGAACTCGGATTAAGGATTAAGAATCAGAGATTAGTGCCTAATGCTTTTCTTACCATTCTGGATAAAGATACCCTGTTGCGTTCTTGAAGACTTATAACCTTGTATATTATAAGAAGCAGGAACTTGCTTTATACTTTCCTTTACATTACTTAGCCCTGTATAGAAATCCGGTAAGGGTTGATAGCAGATGGTAAAGTTGTCAAAACAGCACCAATTTTCATTACCTCCCGTATTACTCTTAAGGCCTATCTTAAGTGAACCTCTTGCGGAGAGCGTGTACTCAATCTGATTCTGGTAACAGCCATCAGCAAAACGGAGCCCCGCAGCATACATACTATGCGGAAATCCATTACGGTTATCAACAGATCCGTACTGAGATGCTTCAGGCCATGATTCTGAATACAAGGACTTAACCTTTACCTTCTTATCATTCACATAGAAGTATGCCTGAATATTTTCCCGACCGAACTTATAGGCAGCACCACCATCATTGCTTCCGGTTCTGTACAATGCATTACAACAAATCGTATATACCCCTGGCCTCATACTGGCAAGTGTCTGGTACATGTCAAATGACTTATTGAACTCTTCGCCACATCCTGAACGATAGGTTGGTTCTCCTTGCCAACCATCTGTAGCAGAGAAATCCGGATTAGTAAGGAAAAAAGTGAAATCAAATGAATCACCCTCCTTAGGAACAGCGTTCTCTGCATTCAAATAGGTGGTAATAGCTGTCTTAAGATTAGTCAGTGCACGATCTGCTGTTGTCTGGGAAGTAGCCTGGGAAAGCATCTGGTCAGACTTATTTACTTTAGAAATGAATGATGTAAGAGGAGCGGAATCCATACTTACATCTATTGTTTCCTGAGCATACTCCTTCAAAAGCAGATACTCTTCGCAAATTGGAAGTACTTCCAG
>Ga0265300_10001075_pt1 | contig 26854 bp, 21 predicted proteins | sample AusTroGonzalo_MG_FD_193482 | JGI IMG/M metagenome (GOLD analysis project Ga0265300, IMG submission 193482) | Bovine rumen microbial communities from tropical cattle in Woodstock, Queensland, Australia - Gonzalo_03 | ecosystem: Host-associated > Mammals > Digestive system > Stomach > Rumen ...
TCCAATGAGATATGCATCTGAATTCTTAACAAGTAAAAAATTAAATGAGAAATGGTTTACTGGTAAAGAATTGAGATGTTGGTTTAGATTAACCAATGGAAATATGATTGGAAGAAACAGAGCAGAGAGTGATGGTTGGAGACAGTTTCGTTCAGACGTAATTAAGAACTCGGGAATATATGTAATCAAACTTCCATTTGATCCATCCAAAACAATCGATGTGTATATTAGTGAAGGAATCATGGATTCAATTGGATTGTTCTATGGATATAAACAATCATCAAATGTCATATATATCTCCGTCTTAGGAAGAGACTATAACAAAGGTATTGATTATTTATTGAATACTGGTATATTCGGCAAACATGTTAACATCAAGATCTTTAAAGATGCAGATGTTGATAAAGTATCCGTAGATAGATTAAAGAAAAGATTCTTTAAACATGTCGATGTATATCAGAATATGATGTACAAAGATTATGGTGTATCTTCGGATAAGATGGACATATCCAAAGTAGAAACATTATAACAATAGAGTGCCGCTTTCGCGGCACTCCATCATTATTTTTTTATACAATTTTCCACATATGATTTTCTTTATCATATATTTTGAGTAATGTATTCGTATTGGACTGATCGATGATTACGGTTGATTCTGATACATCTATTCCGTTCATATCAGCAACCTTAACGTCACCTGATATGTTGGATGCACGAACTATTCCCATATCAATCAGATCGGTATTTGTTTCATTACCATTGATTCTGACTTTGTATGTTTGTGAACGTGGATATACCAATGCCCAAGAACCCATCGGGTTATGTTGTGTATTGATTGATGTAGCATCAGATCCAACAACAACATCTTCGAATGCAACATACTCAGGTTGTTGATAAATTGGATCATCATGGGTTGGTTCATAGTAAACCTGATATGGATTGTTTGTTGCAACATTCCAAAGCATCTGATGATTTTCATTAACAACTGGAATGAGATTACCATCGTTATCATCTCTGATTTCAACTTTATCCCATGTCGAGTTAACATAATCAATATGTATTTTACCATACTGATTTACTGTGTACTTTTCAATGATTGTTGATGCAGGATTATATACCCATACCATCTGATTAACTTTATCAACACTCCATGTTACAACTGTACCTGCGTTTGTATGAACATACTGTTTGTACTTAAGATCATTATTTGGTAATAATGAATAAGTATCTGTAGACTGATAATTGTTGAATGATCTTCTACAGATCGCATATTCAAACTTCTTATTGGTTGGATCAGTTTCAGATTCCCATCTCCATAACAGATATGAATCGTATGTTAACTGATTCGAAGCCTTAAGAGTATACAGAACTGAGTCGAAATTTTTGTATGATGCAACGGATGTTTTCACTCCATCGCAAACAAACTTATTCATATCAACAGAACGATTGTCTGTATCAAGTTTAATCGGTGTCTTTTCTGTATCAACAATGTTTATGCATGATGCAGTCGTTAAAGCTTCGAGAGTTGTTAATGATTGACCAGCTGCATTTCTTGCTACAGGTAATTCACGTGTAGTCGGAATGATTGAGTTAATATAAGAATCAGTTGTAGATAATCCTTCGTCAATTGATAATGAGGAAGACTCTGCATCTGATATCTTAGATACCTTAACCCAGAAACCTAACTTTGGAGTTTCCGGAGATGATGGTGTGATCTTATATGTGTATAACCATAATCCATCTCCTTCAATAACCAGAGCAAACAGATCAGGATATATCTCATCTTTCTTAGTTAAGATATCTGCATAATTTGCAATGTTCATTCTGATCTGTAATCCTACGCCATCTCCAGTTAATGGTGATGAACCATATGTTGCTGTAACACCACTCAAACCTTCCATCATATCAAAGTTGGATAAGTTGATTTCTCCTTCTTTACTTGGACCAATAACAACTCTGGTTACTGAACCTGCTGCGTTTACTTCCTGAACTACGTATGTGAATGAGAAACCACCGACTATGATTAAGCCTGAATCATTCACTACATAATCTTGACCACCGTTTATGATTGATGCAACTGAAACATCATATGGATCAACCATAGGATTCAGATTTGTGTATTCCCTGAATTCGTTATTGTTTATTAAGTCTACTCTGTTTAAGTATCTTTCACTATTGAATACGAATTCGTTTCCTGCATCCGGATCATCGATTACAGGATCTCCATCAGCATCTAAATGAGTTGGACGTACCCATCTGCTTCCAAGAGTATTGTATAATCTATCCTTATCTTCTTCAGTGAATGAACACTCACTTCTTACGTATTTCTTATCCACAACATTTGTTGGTGCTAAACCAGTTATGTTGGATAACTGAACTACTGAAGTTGGGATATCACAAATTCTTGCAGCTGTTCTTGCTGGCTTTGGATGTTCCAGTGTAGCATTATTCTCATATCTGATTGGATCGTTTGATAATACGAATACTCGTCCTTTATCATTATCCACATCATCCATATCACCTGGATCAAGAATTAATGCAGCTGTTTGTCTGTCTTCCGGAGATGATACAGTCGGTACATCATGGACTGCATACACAACTGCTCCTTCACCTCGGTTAATTCTTTCTGATATTCCTTCTGGTAATCCTTCCCAATTATACAGATCCTGTACATATTTATTTGAAGCATCTGAATCGAATGACATTGTAGTCTTAGCCGAGAAACCGGCAGCACCAGTATCAGTTGTATTGTATGCTGTTATACCCTTAGGAGTTATCTCGATTTCGAATATCGGTTTAACAGGTTTACCATCTTCGACTTCAAATGAATCCCATGGGATTTCATATGTTGTTGCATTGACATATGTCCAAGCACTGTTCTCTGCCATGAATACATCAAACTCAGCAGAATCAGAACACTGAATTGTTGCATCCGTATATGCGGTTGTTGATGTATTGATGAATCTGAATATTTTATTGATTGGCTTATTAAAGTCGGATGCATCATTTGAGAATTCACCAGTTACTTGAACTTTGTAATCGGACATACTATCTCCACCTGGAGTGATACCTAAACCAGTATACAACGAAACTTCATTGAACTGTTTTGTTGGAGCATTACCGAATGCAAAGTAATCATCACAATAATCAAGACTCATTCTGTTCATCTGAACAAACTCATCACAGTTAAACCAGTATAATGGATAACCAATATAAGCATCAGAATCAACAGCATGTGTCTGATATGTTGTACCGGTATGTGTAACTGGTAACGGCTGTAATCCTTCATCTAACGGATAGAAGTATGTACAGTTTGTTGCATTCGTTGCACAACTCTTTTCTGATAATATTTCAGATGTAGCAGGATCTAAGAGACAGATTGTTGGAGCTGTCGTTGTCTTAATCCATTTAAACGGATAAACATCTGAAGTACCATTTCCAGCACCCATTGGAATTGTGCATTCTTCACAGTTCGTAAACTTCAGATAGTAATGTACTCTATCAGATGAAGTTACATACTGAGATGAAATGATACGTGCAATGATTGCACCATCAAATGAGTTTGTATATGGGAATGCATTAAAGTCTGGATTTAATACGTTATTCATTTCTGAATCTACGTATCTGATTGATTTGATTGCTGAATACTTTGTACCGAGTTTAACTGATTCTGCAATAACAGATGTACCTCTGTTGTCGATCTGTCCAAGATAACTATCACCGGTACGTTTATCTTGAGACGTTTTCTTTTTATTTGTGCTCAGTAACCAATGCTTTCGTTCTTGTTCCAAAAGCATCATGACTGTGTTAATACCTAAATAGTATTCTGTAAGATCCATTCGTTATCCCTCCATATTATGTAATTTAAACCAGGTCTGATCTGCATACGAGAACAGATATGCTACTTCATTGAAGATTAATAATACATGTTCAGAAATATCATTATCATACTCATCATAAATTCTTAAAGCATTAAGATTTACGAATGTTGAAGATATGAGTTTGAATATCTTGAAACGTTCTGAATGATCCTGAATACCATTGATCTTTACATCTGGATCGTGGTAATCATTAACCCATTCAAACCATCCAGTTAACTGTTCACCATCTCCAACTGTTGTACCAGATATAGATTCTTCAACCTTATCATTCATCGTACGTAATTTGTCAATATCATTCTTCTTGTATAATGGATTAAGAGAATAATTTGTCATTGCGTAATCGATTAATGTTTCCTTATCACATTCAAACTTAGTTCCTTCATATTCAAGTAAATGACAGTCTGGGAAGTTCTCCTGAATGAAGTAAATAACTCCTTCACGAGTTTGTGATTCTAACAGTTCACGTGTCTGTTTAACATCAGAATTCATTTTATAAACATTATATTCATAAAGGTTATTCGATAAGAAACCATCAACAACGTAATCATCATAATAGTCAGAAATTAATTTGTTACCATCACGATGAAGTTTACCATCTGAAGAATAATGTTCCTTGGTTGTCTTAAATGGATTATATATGAATGGAACCATCTGTGTTTTCTCATTACCATATGAATGAATCATTAATTTGTTTGAATGATTTGTATACTGAGATACATTCAGATTATGGAATCTTGGTAATGTATATGGATCAATTCCATCTATGAAATTATCAGCACAAATCTTAAGGTAAACAGAATCATTTTCTGTGTACAGTAAGTATGAACCATTCTGAATATTTGCACGTACTATCTGATCTGATAAATCAACTCCAGTTTCAACATCATTCGGATCAATACCTGTAACTTCAACCGTATCAGTATCATATACAATATTTGGAGTATACTTACAGCATGATGTATTCAATAACATATTTCTGATGAATGTGCTTGTAGTCGTTCTTGATAAACGATCATAAGTATCCGTATCATAATAATTCGGAGTTACCTTAACACCCGTAAGCTGATTGTCTGTCTGGAACCATGTGTGGTTTACAACATCATATTCCCAAACCCATACATTCTCATATGAGTCTTTCTTTAATGCATAGAATGTTTCCTGAGTTGGAGCTGTTCCTTGAACGAATGAAGCCCACTTATCATCATAGATATGTGCAATGGCTGTACCACCTGAACCAGATGAGCTTATGTTAGATAACGGGAATGAAGTATACTGAGATGGGAATAATGATTTATCAAAATCATAATTAATCCATTCACCAATAATGATTGCTAATTCTCCATCTGGAGCTGAATGAACTGTGAACTCAACTTTCTGTCCACCAACCATAGTCGCTAAGATATCTCCCGGAGCATATCCCGAACCAGGTTGACCAACTTCCCATACGAAGTTTACACCAGCATCTGTTTCAAGATTAAGTTTACCGATAAGATTTGTTGCATGTGGATAATGAATGTTCATCCATGTCTGACCCATAATAGTATTCAGATCCTGATAATATTCAAATATGTATCTACCATTCTGGTTGACTAAGGTTGGATGTTTGTCATACCATAAATCATACTTTTCTGATTCTTTGAATGAGCATTCTGATCTTACGTATAATTCATCAATTACAATCGCAGGAGATTTATATGGTATCTGAATTAACTCTAAGAATGAGGTTGGAATGTCACATATTCTTGCTAAAGTTAATCCCGGTTTCTTTTGATACTCATTTAAGAGTTCATTATTCTTGTATTTGATATCATCATTCGATACATAATATACACGACCGATTTCTTTCTCTGGGTCTAAACCAGTTTTACCAAGAGAGAATACACGATTACCATGATAAATGAATTTATGATTCAATACATATTTAGCCTGAGATGAACATCCGAAGTTATATGGATCAACATATACAACTTCGGATAATGCATTCTTCTCATCAAGTGGAGGTTCCGTTGTATCAAATCTTCTACCAACTTCGTAGTTATACGTGATACTGAGATTGAGATTATCCAGAAGCATGTCTGCTTCAATCTGAGGAATTGCAGTATCAAGAATTAATGCTGCAGTACCACGTTGAATTGGTTCTTCTTTTAAAGATAACTTCTGATTGATTGAATAAATCTCTGTATGGATACGATGGATTGTTTCAGGTAACATGTACTGGAAGTATGGAGGTAAACCATCGAAGTCACCTAAGTCATATATAACACCATTCTTCTTAGATACACCATTATCTGATATCTCAGATGAAGCGTCAATATGCATACCTGATTTAGAATCGTTAAACAATAACCTGTCTTCCATCTCAGTTTCATTATGACGTTCTTTACATGCTATATCGAATGCTGGAGTTAATATTGCATCTTCTGCCATATTATCCGCAAACACACTCAGATCGATATATGCATATGCAGGATTGTGATGTGTTAAATCGTCATAATCAGAATCTCCTTCTTCAGGTGCCTGGAACTGCCATCCTGCATCTTTGTTTAATGATAACTTCGCACCTGTAGAAGTATCCACAGTTAAAGATGTTATATCCTGAGGATCGATAGAACGAGCATCTGCACCATAACCGAAATCAACTCTGACAATATTCAATCCCCAGTTTAATGATCGATTGGTTAATGAGAACTGTTCTATCTCATCATTTACGTAACACTTAACGATCCATTTATTTCCTTCGACTTCTTCAGGAACATACGGAATGTTTTCTTCACCATATACTGAGAGATATCCATGTGAAACATTATGACCATCAGCTCCAAGTGAAATCAATGTATTATTATTAACATCGATATTATCTTCAATCTGAATCGGATACTGATGTGAGTCTTCTTGATTTGGGAAGTATAACCATACCCATGGCATATCATGCATGTCTTTATAAAGTTCGACTATCAATGTCAAAGATTCATCATTAATAATAGCATAATCATCAGTCTGACTATTATAATAGAATCCGATTACAAACGATGCATTATTAGTAATCTTTACATGTCTTTCTACATTATTACCATCTACGATTTTTAAATATACATTTGATGATTCATAGAATTTATTCTTTTTAACATTTGGATCTGACGTAGAGTCACTACGTAAGATGTATCTTTCACGAATATCATTGAAGACTAAATCGTATGTACAATCTTCGAGAAATACATTCTTTTTTAATAAGCACTGAAGAATAGTTCTCTGAAAATCAGTTGGAGTTAATGGACTCCATACAGGATCAAAATAGAATTTGAATTCTGATGTAAGATTATTCTTATAGAAATCAAGTCGTTCATTTCCTAACTTACGTGATTCTAATAATAACTCAGAACCAAAGTTTTCTACTGTGCCTACATTCGTTATTTCTCCTTGATTAGTCACGTCATAATTCTTCTTAGTATATGAATTAAACAAATTCTTATTTGCTCTGAGAATTTTACGAACTCCATCTGGACCTAAGATGGGGAGTAACTCATAAGGTTTCTCATTCATCTTTTCTCCTCCTTAAAATTTATTTTGCTAATTTGAACATATATTATTTTTGAGAAGAAGGGTAACTATGCTATACTCTTCTTATCATTAATCTTTGAAAGGATGTGTTTTTGGGATGACACACTATTTTGTCAAAAATTATCAAAACCCGATGAATGATATAAAAGTCAATCTCGGGGAAGAACAGCCACTGTGTCAGTACATTATGAAAGCTATACAGGATATTGAAGTTCTGAATATACTTCCGATGTACAAAACAGATGACTCGGTCGTAGCACCATTCGTCCACGTGCTTAACTGGAGATGGAATCCTCATCCATCATCAAATGAAATTCAGTATCGTCGTAGAGAGACTGGATTAAAAGTCAAGTCAAAGTATATCGGTCGATCAAGAATCGGTATACTCGAGTTCGACATTTATTGTGGCGCTCGTGATAAGAATAAAATGTTAGAAACCAAGGTAATCAAAAATAAGATATATGTTCCGATAGCAGATGAGCAGGGACGTTATCTGATCGATAATGTGAAGTATTCTGAATACCAGCTGGTAGATAAACTCTTATATCCATCTGGCAAGAATAAGTACACCCTTAAGTCATTATTACCTATCGTAATTAGTTACGAAGATGCAACAGAGACTTCAATCGATGGATATGTTGTAACATCGAAAGTTGGTATGGTTAAGATATTCACAACCATGGAACCAATACTTTCATGTTTCATGCATGTATCCTCACCGTTATCATATCTCAACGTCTTCCCGCTGTTACAGTTCTGTGACCGTGTGTTAGATGATAAAGACCGTTATGAATACTTCCAGCCGATCGAAGGAACTGAGATTTATGTTAAGGCATATAAAAAGGGAATTGAGAAGTTTGAATACGTAAGAAGTATTCTGGTCATGGCAATAGCCATAGTTCGTCAGCATCATCCAGCTAACATGAGAGAATGCATTGATCCTAAATGGTGGATCTATGAATTATCATATTATGAAAATATCATAGAACACAGAGGAGCTTGTCATCAGATGCATGTCGCAAGAATGCTTGATACAATTAGTGCACAGGTTCTTCCTATTCCAGTTTGTGATAAACGTAACATGATTGGTTTACTGAGGTATGTGCTTCAGACAGATTTCTCAGGTGTAGACATATATTCATTTGAGAATAAACGTCTTAGAAGAAATGAGGTAGTTTCTACAATTGTAACTGCAGACGTTTCGGATAAGCTTAAGAGAATATATAAGTACGGTACATTATTAAGAATGAAAGATATGGAATCTATCCTTAAATTCCACCCACAGATCATTCTCAATAATATGGACAATAAGCTTGATGGTATTGTTCATGTAACCGACTTTGCAAATGACCTTGACTTCCCTCAGAGCCTGAAATATACGAAGAATGGACCTAATGCCCTTGGCAGACATGACAAACATCGTATTAGTTTCGGACATAAGCAGCTTCATCCATCAATGATTGGTATAGTGGATTTACTGTATTCACCGAAGGACGTAGGTCAGACAGGTATGATCTCTCCATGGGCTGATCTTTCAGGAATGAATGAAACAGATGTGAATAAATATCCAAACATTAAATATGATCTGTTTGAGTTTATCCAGAAAGAATTCCCTTCAGGTGTAATCTTCAATTGTAAGAATATTGAGGAGTATAATGCAATACTTGATAAGTTCGTTATGATGAACTATCAGAACTTCAACATTGAATACAAAATTCCTGAGGAGTTATTAGAAGAATGAAAAAGTCTATAGCAATTCAGCTATATAAGGGAATGGAAGTTAATAAGAATTTAGGAATGAAAATGAATGTGTATTATGAAGATTCAGTTGAACAGTTTCCTACTATAATTGAAAAGAATGATACATATTATATCAGACCTTCATTCTTATTAGTCATTTCCGAAGGTTATCAAAGACCGATGGTTACAATTGGAGCAACGTCATGGTTTCAATTTGTAGCTTTATATAATAAATCAATCAAACTCATACAGGATAACTTATATAACTTATTTCCGAATGTGGAAAAGATGTCTTGGGATGATATCGATACAAAAGAATTAGAACGTTTCCAGACTGAAAAGTGTATGTACATAAATGGATATTCCATCGTACCAATTGCATACCCAACAGATTTTCAGGAATATGTTCCAGGAATATTGATAACGGCCAAAGACAATAAGAGTGTAAGAATCCCGTTTGAGGATGCTATAATCATTGGAGATATTCTTGATAAAATGAATCCGATTCAGTTATCTATAGAATGTATCCAAATGATACTCGACAAACAGAAAGAATGAAATAACCACCCCTCTCGGGGTGGTTATTTTTTGTATTAATATCTTGATGTACCAAACCATCTGTTTGCTGTAGTTGTCCAGTCATTCATTATAGCATTACCAATGTTATAGAATGCATTGTTAACTGAAGATGCAGATAATGCTAACTTGGATACTAATCTCATAGCACCGTTAACTTTGTATTTATCACATCCACATGATTGAGCAATGTAGTCAAACATTGTGTTGTTATTACAGAAACGAGCTGGGTCATTCATTGGTGATGAAACTAAGACATGCTGTAAATCTTTAATAGTCATAGTAACATCAATTGAAGTTGGGAAACCATTTATAGACATCGATTTACCATCAGCATTCTTTGTTACAGATAAATTCTCAACCAGACCTAAACGTGTACCGAATATACCTGGGATAGATAACTGAACTAATGGAGGGAATGCATATGATGCCGCATTGTTCTTTGTCATCTGAGGTAATGCCATACACATTGCAAATGATAACGGAACCCATTCATCAATTAAGAATGAATAAGCATCTCCACCACGTGCAACGAATCTTGTCTTTATCTGGATTGATGAATGTGTTGTTGAGTCTGAATAAATATCTGGGTAAATTGTATGATCACCGATAAATGTTCTTGCCATACTACCTGCGATTGCAGCTGTAAACTTACCAGTTCCAAGTGTTAAGTTAGATATAACACTTTCAGCAACATTAATTGCATCACCTGCTAAATTTAATACAGCATCATCTAATCCATTTACAGATGAATTTGTGATGAATGCAATTTCTTTACCAACAGAACTTCCCTTATTAATGATTGATGAATAAATCTGTGATTGTCCAGAGTTATTGGTATATGATTCTGATATTCCAGTTGGTTCTATCATGAATGAAACATACTGAGATGTATCTCCTAAGATATTGTCTACACCTGTTACAGTACCAAGTCCTTTGTTTGCTGTAATGTATCTGTAGTTACTCCAGACATCTGTATCTTTCTTAACTGATGCATCCATACCAATTGGAAGATACATATCACCAATACGTACACATGCTTTCTGTAAACCAAGCATGACTACACCAGCGTTTATCATCATCTTAACATTGTTGATATAAGAATACCAGTCTGAGTCGAATGTATAGAATGGCTGATTAATCTTCATTGAAGTTAATAAACCTGCCATTGCAGCTCCAGCACCTTTACCAAATAATCCAGATAATGAATCTTCAATCTTAGATGTATCTCCTTCGAAATCAATTTCTGTTCTTGTGGTTACATTACCCTCATCATCAGTTTCTTCAATTTCTTTGTTAGAGAATGTCTTATTTTCTTCGATTGCTTTTTTGATTTTTTCTTCTGATATTTGATTGATGATATCTTGAGAGGTTGAACCTGTTACGACTTCATTTGAATTATCATAAATATTATACTTAGATAATGCCTTAGCATAGTTCAACGCTGTTCTTAAGAACTCTCCTAAAGTTGACATGCCTCCTGTAAATAAAGCACGACCAACAACGAAGTTTGCAACATGAGCATCTCTTAATATATCATTCAAATAGAAATCACCAACCGGACCAATGTTAGTACCATCAGAAGATATCAGTCTCATATCATTGAGATGGGTTAACTGAGGTGGTGCTCCAAATAATCGTGGAGAATAAGTATTTAACATTGGTGATGCTTGAACTGCACCATCTTGTGTTGATACTTGACCACCGATACTCGGTAAGTAAAAATCCATAATATCATTCCTTTCTTTATACTATAATAAAACTATTTTAACAGGAGGTCTTATAATGGATACTATTAAAGATGTCAAGTTACGTTGTTATCGTCATGACAGATACGCATATAAATACGATATAGATTGTATAAATCATTTTCTTCATCGAGGAGATATGATACCACGTTTATTCGATGATTGTATCATCACAGTCACATTTGAGAATTCTATAGATCCACTTGAATTATTGAATAGAAAACTGTTTGAAGATACTATGTTTATTCGTGGTGATATCAAATCAGATGAACATCATATTCACATATCATTATCCGAAGCAATACTCTATATCAACTCTGTAACTCCTCCTATACTTAAAGGATTGATTCCTGAGAGTATTACTTCTGTTGATGATGTTATTGAAGTATTGAAGACTTTCTTAATGGAAGAAATACCATTCTTAGAAACTCATATCGATACATTCAAACTTAAGATGAATATGAAAGACACATTACCAAACTTATGGGAAGAGACATATATTCAGAATAACATCAATAAACGTAGACTGGATTACTTACTTTGTCAGAGTCCATTTCGTGAAAGTTTGAATGTAATGTCTGTTGAATATTCGGATGTACCAATAAATGAAATCTGTTCTGATGATAAACCTGATTTACAATTCTCTATGATTGGAGTTTGTCTTATTCCGAAGGATGTTCCATTTCCTAAAGAGTTTTATAAACTTATGGAAGATATCACAGAATTTGGAAGAATACTCATGGTTGGTAAGAATGAATATGATACCCATATTGGCTTTGCGGTTATACTTGACAGAGTTCGTAAAGAACCACATCATACCCCGGTAATCCCTGCAATCATTAAGCGTTCCTATGAAAAATTATTAAAATGAATATTTATATAATATATAAGTATACGGGTGATCTGTATGCAAAAATATTATATAAAAGGAGTTTTTAAATTATGCAGTACAACGCTCAGGGAATGCCAGTAGCTCCAGTAGGAATGGGTTATGACAACAATTCATTCATCGTTCCTCCAGTAGCTCCGGTAGCTCCAACAAATCAGTTTTCGTCACCTTATGCTGCGATAATGCAGCCACAGCCTCAGCAGGCTACAGTTGTAATCTCTACAGAAGAAAGAGAAAAGAAACTGGTAAAGGATGTTGCAATCTGTGCGACTATCGCAGTTGGTGCTGGTGTTGCAATCGGTTATGCGATTTCTAAACACAGACATGGAAACACATATAACGGTTGTAACGGCAGTGAAGGAGAATATAATTCCTGTTTTTAAAAAACAGAGAGTTATATAATTTAAATGGATATGTACTTCGTATGTATCTATAATTCACTTTAATTGTATTAGGAGGAAACGAAAAATGGCAAACATGTCAGATGTATTCACAATGGGTCAGGAACTCTGTCGTCAGGGACAGCAGCTTAATGACGCATTCCAGAATGCTTATCAGGGCATTCAGAATGTTTCGAGAAGAAACATGAGAACTATGCAGCCTCAGCAGACTGTAACACAGTATCCAAATTATGCTCCAGAGAATATGCAGTTCACTGCACAGCCTCAGGTGATGGGACAGATGGGACAGGAGCAGATGCCACCTTCATTCATCCCAAAACCAGGCTTCTGGAATGAAAACTACGGGAGATGAAATCCATGCGATTATTAGAAGCAGCAAAGAAAGTCGTTCATCCAGACTTCGTTATCGGCGAAAAGGATAATATGGCTCTCTCAGAGAACACACAAATGAAGATTAATTCTCTAGTAAACAAATTAAAGAATAGAGATATGTCGAACTATGTATTACCATGGGTCGAAGATGAGGTTGACAGATTCCTTGCGACAGCTGATCCGGAATTTGAAATCTCTGCTAATATTCTTATTGAATTATTAGAGAAACTATGTTATGCAAAAGGCAAAGAAGTAACGGTAGAAGATAAGATAATAATTGGTTATCTCTCAATCTACTGTGCTATATAAATAAAACAAATCAGGAGGAATCAAACAATGGAAGAACTTAAAACATTAGGCAATGTATCCGCAGATAAGTGGTTACCATTCACATTCACAAGCTCACAGGTAACACAGCATCTCAGAGATCAGATCCTCGGTGTTAAGGGCGGCGTAAGCGCAGACTACACAAGATGGACAGGTATCTCAGAGAACGAATCTTATGTTCGTATGAGAGTTATGCTTGACCCAAGAGTTATCTGCAGAAGCACAAAGCCTGAAACTGATGGTGAAAGAATCATTCAGGAAGTATTCGGCGATCCTTCAATCAGAGAAGACGTTGTTGAAGCTCTGAAACCGTTTACATATCCAATGATAAACACAAACGATATTCAGAATCTCCAGAGACTCTACAAGCAGGGATTAGCAGGTCAGAGACTGCAGGAAGTTATGGCATTCAGAAAGCTCGTACCGTTAAGCAACAATATGTACGGCATCTATCTCAGACCAGAAACAATCATCGGTCACATTCTCTCAGATCCTGTAACAGGTAAGACACCTCTCTGGAAGATCGTATCTGTAGGCGGCATGACATCTGATACAATCGTATGGAGATGTATCGTAGCTAATGGCGAAGAGAGTGCACAGGTAATCGGCAGCACAGACGAATTCAACAAGCTCTTCAGAACCTGATACTGTTAACTCAAACTTATAACGATAATGAAAGGGGTGGCGACACCCCGATCATTATTTGTTAATTTTTTAGGTGGGATATCAATGAAATTCAATATAATTACAATAAATGAAATGATAGACTATATCAATTCATTTTTTAATGATTCAAGTAGGAAAGTTTTGTATGTTGGTGGGATGGTGGGAACCGACATATTCAAATACGTACTTGAGTCAGCTACGATAAGACATAACTATGATCATATCATGTTCATTGAAGGTTGTCAGGATTATATCGGCTTAAGTGCTTCAGACAATCCAAACTATATGTTTTATCCCGATTTATTGGAAGATGTAATTGAAGATCCATTCAACCAGCATGAATACAATCCATTCTTATGTAAGTGGGTAAATCCTAAACCTGAGTTTTGTTCCAAATTGAATGTGGAGAAATTCAGAAATATAAGTCTGATTATAATCAATAATGCACACCTCATTGATCCTTTATTCTTAAAGGACATAACAGATCACTTCAGAAGAAAGGTTGTTATAATCACCGACCCATTCGATGTCGGTGGTATTATTTATTCTGGATATCCTTGTATTACGGATTCATATGCTAAGTTACCAGTCATCCAAGCTATGGCAAGACATGTATATGGATTTGATTCATATTCTATCGATAAACACAAATCTTCATTAACTGAAATAAAGTTACAGAAAAGAAGTATCGGTAAGATAGACGATAAACAGTATGTTTCGAATGATATGGAATTAATAGAAGAAATCAGAAAGAAACAATACAAGAGTGGATTCAGAAAGAATCATAAGGTCATTGTAACCCCACCTTATAAACGTAGAGTATTCAGGGGATTCGCTTCACATAATAACAATGTCTTTTATAATAATACATTAATGACAATAGATGTGTCTCAAAAGAAACCATGGCAGGTTGTGAGAATGTATAACTCTAAGAACTATATTAAGTGTGAGCTTACATATGATCTTACCAAGAATGGATATGAGATACCTGTAACACCAGCCAATATAATTTCTTTAGATCAAATGATACATCATCGATTTAAGCATATCGTATTAGTATTAAATAAAGACATTCCGCTACAGACTGATTATTATTATTCTATACTTAAGAATACGAATAATCTCCAAGTGGTGATAAAATAAAAGGAAGGTTATTATGAGAATTTTTGGATTCGATATTGTTCGAGCCAAAGAGCTCGACATTCAACGAGCTAATGAGTATCGTGTCTTAATGAGAGATATTCGTAAAGCGTTAACAAACATGGATAATCATACCAATATAATTCGCACAAGTGCAAACAATCTAAACTTCGATTGTGATAGTGTGGAACAGTTGAAAGAGATTATCGAAACAAATGGGAAATATGCAGAATGTATCGGTAAAGGTCTTACAGACAATATGGATACATTATTAACATTATGCCAACTCATGAAAGCTTTATCAGATAATGCTGTGGTAACTCCACACGTTATCTTAGCTTCTACAAAAGTAATGGAATCTGTTCATATTAAGAATACGAATCTTATGAGTGCTATAAATGAATATGGTAATTCATCAATGCAGCTGTATGCATACACTGAAATGCCAGATCAAATGGTTCAAGCTGGAATGATACAGATGACTATGATGGGTTGTGCCAAATCATTAACCAGAGTCAAAGCCATGAGTGAGATTCTGAAACATGAAGTACATAAATTACATACAGCTTTCATAGAAGAAAATGTATGGTCTGCTAAGAGCCCACATGAAATTGTTAAGCATATGAAAGAAAAACAGAGAAAGCCATTACGTAAAAAGCTATATTCTGTTTCTATCTATAAAGAAGAGGGATTTCCTTGGGAACCTAAAAAGACACAAGAAAATGAGAAAGAAGGAAAAGAATCAAATGGCTAAGAATTATTCTCAGTATTCTATTGATAATGAAGTAAACATAATCCCTGAAGAAGATTTCAAATCATTAATCAGAGATACATTCAAAGTTATCACCCAGCATGTGGGTGGAACTGCAGGTCCTTATGGATCACAGGTTATGCTCAGTTCATCAGACGGACAGAGTACAACAACTAAGGATGGATTCAATTCATTTTCGGCTCTTTCGTTTATGAATCCATATAAGAAAATGGTTTATTTAGCCATTAAGAAAATATGTGAAAGAGTTAACAACTCCGTTGGTGATGGTACAACGAGTTGTATCTTACTCGGTGAGAATCTCTTTAATCAGCTGAATGATGTTATACAGACACCTGATGAAAAAAGAAGACTGTTAGAAACAATATCTGAAATTGAGTCTGAACTCATGAATGATATTGAAGGTAAACCATTATCAGATGAAACTCTGTTCAATCTGGTTAATATGACAGCTAACTATGATAAGAAACTCACTGAGAAAATCATCGAAGCTTTTGCTCCGGAATATGATATGTACGGTGTAGTATCCAAGATCAGAAACGTAATCCCAGAACAGATGAGAAATATGGATTCTGATGAAACTCAGATATCCTTACTCAAGATTCCTGGAGATTATCATGTAAGAGTCTTCATGGAACCTACAGATGCTTCAGAATTCGAATACGCAAGAGAAGTAAGAATAGTTGTGTATGATCATGCGATGACTGAGGAAGAATGGAACAAGCTTGAAAAGCCTGAAGGAAATGATCAGCTGATTATCTTAGCACGTGACTTTACTAAGGGAATGCTTGAACATGGTCTTGGAAAGTACATTCATTGTAGAGCAATCTATAGTATGTCAAACAACGTATTTCCATGTTGGGTTAAGGGAAGAAATGTTCAGGATGAGATAAAGGATCTTTGTACAGTAATCGGTTGTGACAGAAACTCACTCATCGCTCAGAAGGAAATCAAGTATACAGACTGTACTAAGGTAAAGATCGAAATCTTCAATAAGAACTGCATGTGTTTCTATGTTGATAAAACAGAAGAAACAATGAACCGTATCAATACTTATATTGATAATCTTAAAGAAGAAATGCTTTCTGATACTTCTAATTCTATAATTAAGAATTCTGATTATAAGGAAAGAATTGAAGCTTTACAAATGGAGAATCAGGATACTATTATAACATGCTCTGGTACATCTGCTATGGAAGTATCAATGATCATGGATAAGATCGTAGACTGTATTGCCATCGTTAAATCAGCATTCCAGTATGGTACTGTACCTAACCTGATTCATTATGGATTTACAAAGGTACTTGATATTGCAGAAGCTCACAGAGGAGAAGAGATGTACATAATCATCTGCAATGCAATTATGAAGTCTATTGAAAAGCTCTTTGAGTTTATCTATGTTTCTAAGTATGGTACTTATGAAAAGATGACAGAGAAGATCGATGATAAGATGGAAACTATGTGCAAACAGTTCTATACTTCTGAAGACAAATATTCATTCGATATTGTATCAGAAGAAATGATTGATTACACAAAGTATCCTACATCTGCACAGTATGACATCGAAGTTCTTGCAGCTGCAATTTCGATTGTTAAGTATTTACTTACATCAAGATCATTCATCTTTGATGCTGCTTATCTCGGATACAATCAGTAATTACAAGTAGGGACGGGGTTTCCCGTCCCGAAAGTAATATTTTGATTTTGATGAACAGATATGTACAAATCATTTTCGCAAGGGGGATTATTTATGGCAGTAGTATTAAAGAATACTATGTACAAAGCAATCTGTTCGTGTTTAGTAAGTAAACATAAAGAATACAAAAGTAATAGAAATCTTATAACATTCGCAAGAGCATTACAAACGTATCCGAGTAAATCGATATATTGTTTAGCTGCTAATAGATTGATCCATCATTTTGAACAAAGTGTATTTGATATTAATCTTATCATTGAGCTTGAAAGAAATGAAGGTGATGATGAAGAATTAGTATCAACAATCGAAACATTAATGCTCAATCCAACAATCAAATCATTAGCAGAAGTCAATAAGCTTGTAATGATATTAGCAGACTATGTTAAGTTTGCGAAGATACTCAAAGTCAGACAGACATTCTTGAAATGTATGGATATGATAAATGAAGATGACGATACGAATATTCATGAACAAGTAGAAAGTATGTATAAAGTTTCTACGGAGATTGTGAATGCGTATAACTCGGTGAATGTAACCGAGACATCTCATGCATTCGATACGTCTGACAAAGAGCAGATGAAGAATGTAATGGCTGAAGCAAATGATTCTCGTAAACCAGATAAGATAATCATAACTGGAATACGAATGTTGAATATGTTACTTTCTCCAGGATATATGTCAGGGTGTTTATATATCTTTCAGGGATTACCTGGTAACTATAAATCTGGTATTCTATTAAAGTCATTTGTTGATTGCTTAAGATTTAATGCACATATCAAGAAAGTCTTAGGTGAGAAAACTCCAATCGCAATGTATATCTCAATGGAAAACACAATGTCACAGACTGTTTTAAGATTGTGGAGTTTACTGTTCCCTACTGCAGATATCACATCATATACTGTTGAAGAACAGGTTGAGATGATTGATCGTGAACTTTGTAAGAATGGTATGAGATCTGTTATCCTGTATTATGGATACAGAGAAAAGTCTGCAGGAGATATTGCAAATATCCTTAGAGCATATAATGATGAGAACAACGAAGTTGTATTCTTAGCTCTTGATTATATTAAGAGAATGAGACCAACTCGTACAGATGCTGCAGCTAACTCATCAGAAAAGACGGAGTTACATGCAATCATGAACGAAATCAAGTCAATGATTTGTGTACCGTTCAACATCCCAGTCTTGTCAGGTCATCAGCTTAATAGAGCTGGTGCTGCAGCAGTTGACCAAATGATCCAGCAAGGCGGTTTCAATAGATCTGATGAAGCACTCGGACGAAGTAATACTGGCAGCGCCTGGGAGGTAGTTGAAGTTGCTGACTGGATGGGTCTTATCAATATTGAGAATAATGGTGAGACAAAATGCTTAATGATTAAGGCAGCAAAACAACGTGAAATCAATTCAGCAGAAACAGATACTTCGATTGTAGCAATAAGACATCCATTCATTGCGGTTAACAGTTTTGCATTAAGAGATGATATTAATGAAAACTGTTCAATCTCAGTTCCGGTATATCTTGGAAAGAGACAAGCAAACTTCATGGCAGCTGTCTAAAATATTTCCAAATATACATATATATATTTTATTTGTAGATACACAGAAAGATACTGTGTATTCTTATAATTCACTTTATAATTATTTGAAGGAGGTACACCACTATGTTTGGTGCAACAGTAACCTATCCTGGCACACACGTGTTAGGAATCAGCGAACCGTTTGATTACAGTTCATTTGTAATGTCAACGTTTCCGCAGCAGCATAAGTCGGAACCAATGGTAGGTTTCAAGATCCTGCTCAGAGACACAAACAAATTCTGTGCTCCTGGCGATAAGATCAATCTCATTGATACTTTCGCACAGCAGATCTTCGCAAACAAATTCTGCATGCTCAGAGAAGGTCCAATCTCAGATCCAGATACTTATTATCTGATATCGCTTCCGGTACCACTGAGTATGTTAGCACAGCAGATTCAGAACATCAGTGCTGTATACTATTTCCTGTATCAGCACAAGTTCGTAGCTCAGTTCACACCAGGTGGACAGCCAACTCAGTTCACTTTTGGCTTGGGAAGACAGGCCAATACTGAAATATGTGTATCAGGTAGAGCTAACATCTATCAGATGCATAGAGTTCTCAGTACAATGAATCTCCATCCAAGATACATGGCTAAACTGGAACATTCTTCTGGTTTAATGATGGCCGATGTAGACTATCTGTCAAGAACTCATGCTTTAATACGCATGAAGTTTAAAATCCCTGAAGCAACAGTTCTTGATGATATGAGTGAAATCGCTCATGTAATGGCATCTGTATTCGCTTCAGCTTCTTAAGATTAGGAAGTGTGATATAGGATGGTATTCAAGGTATTACGAGAAACGCTAAAAAATATAATTTGTATATTAGGAGGAATTTCAATGTTAGGTTTAAATCCGAATGAAAACATCTTTATGAAGGCTCAGGAAGCACAGCAGCCTGTTTATGCAGTAGGCCTCGGCACAGAACTTTCAACAACAAGTTGGATGCAGCCATATGCTATGAACGCTGAACCATCAAGACGTACAATGACTAACAACCCTGCGTATACTACAATGTATCCACAGACAACAACACAGCAGGTACAGCCATTCTCTTCATATCCACCGGCAATGCCAACATCAATGCCAGCTGTAACTCCAACAGGTCTTAACCAGAATCTGTTAGCTTCTACAACAAGCACAGGTACAACAGCTGCTCAGGTTGCATTCAATCCTTGGAATACAGATGCAACTCAGCCACTTACAATGGGATTACCAACTGCTCCAGCAACAGTAGCTCCGGTTCCAGTTCAGACAACAGTTAATCAGTTCGGATATCCAACAACTGTATCTCCAGTTCTCGGAAATCCTGCAGATATAATTGTAAACTCATACAATCAGAACTGGGCTAAGAAGGATCCAGCTGTATGGCCTTCAGTAGCACAGCCAACTCCAACAGCTCCGATGATCGATTGGGGTATGTATTCAAATGGTTGTGTGAACGGAATATATGCTCCACAGCAGCAGGCTCAGGTTCAGTATCCGGTACAGTATCAGACAACTCCAATCAATAATGACTGGAAGGCTATCTGCGATACAAACTTCAAAGCACAGTTCTAATCGGAGGTAAACATGGGAACAGAAGGATTCGTAGAGACACGAGAAATGTGTCACTTCAGGTCCAGACTCAATGAACTTCCTCTCCAGCTGAAGCGTGACATAGCATTATGCACGCTTCAATATGGCTGGAACAATATCAAGCGTAGACAGGAAATGTTAAATCTGTTGAATGATTACAAAATTGACTACAAAGATATTGGTACAGGAACAAACAGATTCATTGTTAAATACGATGGATACGTTATCAAGATCGCTCTTGATCAGGAGGGTGTTAATGATAATAAACAGGAATGGACCATTGCATATCAATTACCAAGACTCGATCCAAAAGTTCCAGACGTTGCACTTCCGTATGAGATAAGCAGAGGCGGCCACCTTTTGGTGGCCGACTATGCCCCTGCTTTTACTAGTTATAATGAGATGATCGCTAATCATAGAACGACCATCGCTAACATATTAAAGAACTGGTATAAGAATGGATACTTACTTGGAGATGTAGGAATTCAGTCTAAGAACTTCGCAAATTGGGGAGTCATTAATGGAAAGCCAGTGTGTATAGATTATGCATACATTTTCAAAGCGTCTGGAACAATCTTCGGATGTGCTATCTGTGGATGTAATGAACTTACATTAGATAATTCTTTCTCAACATATCAGTGTCCAAAATGTAAAAAGGAATTTCCTGATGCATTGTTAAGAGCAAGAATCTCAGATAACGCAAGAGCTATGTTGTTTGAAAATTCATTGTCTACTAAGACAATTGAAATGACAGATAAAGAAAAAGATGTTATGTGCACCGTCAAAAGACCAATCGTTTATGACCCAGATATGCCGAATCTGGCTGAGAGTGCTTGGTTTGCTACACATCATCAGAAAGGATAATTAAATGAAATTAAGAGAGATGTTGATTAGCATGAGGCAGTATACACCGCCAACTCAGCAGCAGGTTATCGTCAATCCTAATGTTGAGACACCATCTGTCGACATGCAAACGATAAACGAAACTATTAAGGCTGGAACAAATGATACTATTAATGCTTTAATGGAATTCATGAAACAGCCTAACGTAACTCAGATATCTCAGGAAGAAGCAGAGACTGAATTGGATGACGATGAGGTAAACGAAATCCAGGCAGCTATTAGCGATCTTGAAGAGAAGTTATTTGGGGACACTCCAATAGACTGGAATGTCTCCAAGTCATTCATATATAATATCCCAAAGAACGTATTTAAAGCACATCAGGATTGTATCGAATATGATCGTCCTGTTGTGTTAGATCCGTTGATCTTTCTGTATGCGATGTTAACAGAAGATCCGAGATATACGATGGGATCGTTCCTCAAGAAGTTAATGGAACTTTGTGAGGAGTTCAAAAATGAAATCTCAGCTGATGCTGAAGAATGGGAAAAATACAACAGCGAAGAAGAATAAGAGGAAAACAATTATGGAAAATAAGGATTATAATATAAAGGTAGACGGAGAAGAAGCAGTATTCGAAGGAGGAGCTATCAGATTTAAGAAATCTAAAGGTAGATTTGATCTGATTCCAAAAGATGTCGAAAGGAGATTCTTAAAGAGATTGACGGATTTGATTGTAGAGAATCGTACACCGTTCATTCCAGGAGACATCGTATCAACTTTGAATTCATTAAGTTCGGTAGATAACGAAGAAGATGATAACAGATTCATCGATATCATTATCCGAATAATGCTTCATCGGTATGAAGGATACACATCACATTTTGTCAAGTACATGCACATGATGCAGGAACTTGCCATACACTTTCAGAAGGGTGCTGAAAAGTATGGTGAACACAATTGTGAAAAGGGTATTCCATTATGGAGTTTCATAGACTCCGGAACAAGGCATACATTCCAGTACCTTTTAGGGGAAGAAGACGAACCGCATTACATATCAGCTATCTGGAATTTCTGGATGGCTGATTGGACAATTCATAAGGAGTAGAGGATATGATAATCTGCTCGAAAAGAGTATTCCTAAATGTGTTAACTCAAATATGGAATAAGGATACACTTTTAAATGCGAATTATTTCATATTAGATCCTGGGTCTGATTTTAGGGGCGGTAATCAACCTGCTCAAGACAAGTGGGTTTATGAAGGTAATAAGTTGACTCAATTAAAGCAGAGATCAGTTCGAGCATATAGTCAGTATTTTATAAAGTATCTGGATACTGATTGTCTCGATCCTACTGCATTTATGACAACTATCTTAACTCAGACTCATGATTCTTCTGAGAAGACATCCTATGCTGCAGTACAACAGTATCTGAATCAGGATTCTGTTAAGTCGAAGGTAATGGATGCGTTATTTAAAGATGAACTTAAGGGGAATGAGATCCAAGTTTGTATATATAATGACGAAGATATCGTCATTGAATTTGGTAATCTCATCTGTTCATATCTTGCATATAACTTCGGAGCAGATGTAATATTTCTGGATCCGATGTGTCGTAGCGATGTTCATGGACAGGGATATTATCCTGGTAACAAACAGGTTGGTATGCAGACAGTACAACATCTACGAGATTATAATCTCTTGGATAACTTTAGTACCAATCTGACTACGTCGAATTTGATTCACAATACATCTAATCTTGGTGTATGGTTAGGTAAGAAGGATTTCGAAACACTGTATAGATTATATCACTTACTGTTTCCGAATGAACCGCTTCCTCCTGGACAGTACACAAAAGAAATGCTTGAGAGGATAATTGAAGGTAAAGTATCTGAAAGTATGCCTGTGGTAAATCCAGATTCATCCACGGGAAAACTGATATATTCTACACAAGATTTGTTCTCAACCATGATGGATGAATTCGATGTTTATGGACAACAACAGCAAGAACAAGAAGACGGATGGGATGATGCATTCGACTTTGGTTTTGATGAAGAATAATTCAAGATGCATTCGGGCTTTTTAGCCCGGTGCATTTTTTTTTTATTTAGGAAAGGAAGATGATAATATGGGTGCTCGTGCAAATAATGCGATGTCTGAATACTTACTTAAGATTCAATTAATTGTAACAAATTCTGAATTTAAGAATAGAGCAGAAGCAAACAAGTATGAAACTGCTGCAAGTAAGTTAGCAGGTGATAAGTACATTCATGCTATGAATCATACAGATGTATTCGAGTCTTATACTTATACTGATATTGAAGTATATAAGACTTTAGAAAAGCATGGATATTCTGATCTTAAATGTAGATACTTCTTAAAGAATCCTTCAATGATTCCGATTGATATTAAGAATGAATTAATGGAGAATGCACGTGAGTTCTACATTGCAGCATACAATGAACCAAATAAGTATTATATCAATTTAGCAGGTAAACCGTTCATCGGTAATGAGAATGTTCCTGCAGATAAAGTCATTACAATCCCAGATGAATTCTACAACATTTATGGATCTGATTCTGCTTTATATAAGAATGAAGCTGTACATGAAATGCCTCTGAAATATCAGGAGTTATTCATGAATTCTGAATATTATCAGAAAGCGTTGGATGAGAATCCAGATTGTGACTATCTGAAGTATATCGGTTCTAAGAGTATTCCGATTGAAATATCTCGTGCATGTAAAGATGGAGATATAATGAAAATCAATACTGCTAAACTTAGTACATATCATGAGATGTTTGGTAATCTCACGGTTTCGTCGGATGTAATCCATACATTCGTTTCATCATACAAAAAATGCAGAGATTATGTGTATGGAACTTTAAAGGGAAACTTCTCGGATATCTACGCTAACTATGATTCATTCATTCGATTCTTAACAATCTATCTGTCAATCGGTTATACATTAAATGAGTTATCTCGTTTTAAGAATCTGATGATTCATGAGAATTCTGTTATTGCAAATAATCTGTTTATGTTATATGGATTACCATCATGCATAATGGAAGGAACTTCTTTAATAGAATTCTTAAAACGTTTTCGTCTGTTATTACAAGACAAAGGTACAAATGTTGTATACCGTGTTAAAGACTTAATCGGATATAAGTACACAGACATTTATACTCTGATAATGGTTAAACAACAAGTATTCAAAGACGGTAAACCGTTATACGTTAAAGATGAAGAAACTGGAGAAAGTAAACCGGTGCAGAGAATCGTATTTCGTAGATTCGGTACAACAGATGACAACACATCATACTTTAACTTCAGAAGAGAAGAAAAAGAATTTTCTTTAGAAGAGATTACATCAGGAGATCCAAGATGGTGGAACACACCTGAAGTAGACCAGATGTTATCTGATATGAATTATACTTTATCAAATTCAAAGTATATTCAGTTAGATACTCATATGAGTCTATCGGATGTTTGGTGGCAGTGTGTTATCATGATTCGTGGTCTTTTAGACCGTAGACAGGAAACTGCATTCACAAAAATTCAGATAAACACAAACATCAACGGTTCTTCAGAGTTAAGTGTGTTTGATGCTGTATTAACACTCGTAATATTAATGAACTGGCATCTGACAGATATCAACGGTAAACATTTCGACGGTAATATTTACTTACCAAATTCAAATGGTAAATGTGTTGATATGTTATTTAACGGATTAAATGAAGATGGTTCTCCAAAGGATCTTGTTGAAGGTGATCCATATCTCTTAGCAAGTTTCGATTTCGATGTTCGATTAAATAAAGCCGAATGGTATTACAAAGTGCTTCCGTTATATGATTACCTTGAACCATCTAAATTCATTCCAATGGTTGAAGACGTTCTTGATATGAAAGTCAATAACGTTGGTGAAGTTATGATGAAAGATGTTCGTAACATATTCGATTATCTGGTTGAGAAACTGAGAAGCTGTATGACAATCAGAGAATATCGTCAGGTAACTGAGACATACAACAAACTCTTCTTAGTTGACCCTGTAAGAGATTGGTATGATGAAACAGTATTCAATCCAGAAGAAATCATTATGGATGAATATCATATTACTGAAAAGGATATGTATTCATTAAGAACATTCTTCTATCAGAGTGATGAAAGAATCAAGGTTCCGTATAATGGTACAATCTATCCTGTAGATATTTATCAGATCATGAACAATAATGCTTATAATGTTAAGGTAAACAATAAGTATATGTTCAGAGATGATGAGTTCGTAAATGCTTTCTCTAATTATGTACTGACTAAGTTTACTTCTCAACAGTTAATGGCATCTCAAATATCTGAAGCTGTTAAGAATAACTACAAACAGATTATCAATGATAAGGTTCTTCTTGACGTTGGTAATGATGAACAAGGTCCTAAGACATTCGATGCTTTGTTATTCAGAAACAATCCTTCATTATATAAGTATCTCCAGAGTATTAAATCAAATGGATATGATCTTGTAATCTTAATGAGGAATATCATTCGTGCTTTAGAAGACTATACAAATTCTAAGTTATCTGCTTTAGAGTTTAAAGCTCTTGGAGTATCTGAATATTTCAATATCTTAAAAGAAGTAATCTCATACTTCAAATCATACATGGTTGAATTTTCATCATCTGAAATATCATTAATCTTTGATGGATTATTTGATAACGGTGGTAACTCAAACATGATAAATCTGTATGATGAAATCAACAATGTTGAAGTAGAGTTACTTCCTAAGGATTCTATGGCATTACACGATGTAGGATTCTTAGATGCTGAAACAATGGTTCATGATTCATTCTGTTTACATGATGAAGCAATGTTCAGACATGTCACAAAGTATTCTAATGTCGTTGCATTGGGATATGAAATGTGGTATGATTATAAGGGAAGAATCTCACGTACTCCTTGGGACATTGATCCTGATACTAAGGTTGAAGTAAACTTATTACGTAATGAGAATGGTACAAACCGTGCTATTATCAACTGCAACAATCTCGATGTGATTCCTCCGAATTACATCGGACATGAATAAAAAAAAATAAAAATGAACAAA
>Ga0265300_10001077_pt1 | contig 26805 bp, 17 predicted proteins | sample AusTroGonzalo_MG_FD_193482 | JGI IMG/M metagenome (GOLD analysis project Ga0265300, IMG submission 193482) | Bovine rumen microbial communities from tropical cattle in Woodstock, Queensland, Australia - Gonzalo_03 | ecosystem: Host-associated > Mammals > Digestive system > Stomach > Rumen ...
ATCGACGAGAAATTAGTCATTCCCAACACCACTCTGTCTGTTTACGATGGCTGTGTGGTTTGCTGGCATGGCGAGAAAATGAAAGAGTGGCTCGACTGGTTCTGTCGCCACGCGGCCAAGGATGATTTTCCCATCTTTGAGCCCTATATGAACCTGACTCAGAAACAGAAGGACTGGCTATGGCACGGACTGCCCTCGGATAAAGGAAAGAAGGAGCGTCCATGTATCGATGCCTTCTTCGAGATGGTCCAGGAGAATCAGTACAAAATACAATACCGTGTGATGCTGGCACGCTATCGTGGCAAGACCACTTGTCCCAAGTGTCATGGCACACGCTTAAAGCCCGAAGCCGACTACGTGAAGATTGGCGGACGCAGCATTACCGACCTGGTACAAATGCCTGTGGTAAAGGTAAAGGAGTGGTTTGATCGCTTGGAGCTCGACCAGCACGATGCCGAGATTGGTAAGCGCCTGCTAACAGAAATCAAGAGTCGTCTGCAGTTCCTGCTCGATGTGGGTCTGGGTTATCTTACCCTCAACCGACTGTCGAACTCGCTCTCGGGTGGTGAGAGTCAACGTATCAACCTGTGTACATCGCTGGGTAGTTCGCTGGTTGGCTCGTTGTATATCCTCGATGAGCCTAGTATCGGCTTGCACTCAAGAGATACCGACCGCTTGATTCACGTGCTGAAGGAGCTGCAATCGTTAGGCAATACGGTGGTTGTAGTAGAGCACGACGAAGATATCATGCGTGCTGCCGACCACCTGATAGATATTGGTCCTGATGCAGGACGCCTGGGTGGTGAGGTAGTGTTTGATGGCGATGCCAAGGAGGTAAACGAAGCTTCGCTCACCAAGTGGCCTAAGAGCTACACGGTAAAATACCTGTTGCATCAGGAAGAGATTCCCGTGCCCGCATCGCGTCGCCCTTGGAACAGATTCATCACCATCAAAGGTGCTCGTATGAACAACCTGAAGGGTATCGATGTAAAGATACCTCTCAACGTGATGACGGTGGTAACAGGTGTTTCAGGTTCTGGTAAGTCGAGCCTCATCAAAGGCATACTGTATCCTGCCATGCGACGCCGCATTGGCGAAGCTTGCGATGCACCAGGCGAATATCTGGGACTGGATGGCGACGTAGAGGCTATCAAGCATATTGAGTTTGTAGATCAGAACCCCATAGGTAAGAGCACACGCTCAAACCCTGCCACATATGTGAAAGCTTACGATGCCATTCGCGATCTGTATGCCCAGCAGCCACTGGCCAAGCAAATGGGCTTTACGCCACAATACTTCTCGTTCAACACCGATGGTGGACGTTGCGAGGAGTGTAAGGGTGCAGGAACCATCACGGTTGAGATGCAGTTCATGGCCGACCTGGTGCTGGAGTGCGAGGCTTGTCATGGTCATCGTTTTAAGAAGGAGATTCTGGATGTAAACTATCGTGGCAAGAGTGTTGATGATGTGCTGAATATGACCATCTCTGAAGCCATCACCTTCTTCGAAGAGGGTGGCGAGAACGTCATCGTTAAGCGTTTGAAGACGCTCGAGGATGTGGGCTTAGGCTACATCAAGCTGGGACAGAACTCATCGTCGCTCTCTGGTGGTGAGAACCAGCGTGTAAAACTGGCCTACTTTATCGGACAGGAGAAACAGGAGCCCACGCTCTTTATCTTCGACGAGCCTACCACAGGTCTGCATTTCCACGATATACAACGCCTGCTGAAAGCCTTCGAGGCCCTGATAGCACGAGGCCATACCATCCTGATTATTGAGCACAACATGGAGGTCATCAAATGTGCCGACCACGTGATAGACTTAGGACCGGATGGTGGCGACAAGGGTGGTAACCTAGTAATAGCAGGAACGCCCGAACAAGTGGTGGCATGCAAAGAGAGTCTGACAGGTAAATACCTGAAAGAAAAACTGGAATAAAAAAAGAGTAACAACTTTGAGATACGATCAACTATTCACCAAAACACTACTGACCGCCATACTTACAAGTATGGTCATGAGTGTATCAGCGAGCAACAAACGTGACTCGCTGAATATCTTGAATCGTATCTACAATTACCAGCAGGCCAACACAGCAGCCATCGACAGTCTTGAGGATCAGGTGTATGCCAAATTCCGATATCATGTAGATAAGCGCAATGCCATACTGTGGCTCATCCCATCGATGTATGTGATGGCTAAGGACGAGAGGGATTATATACGCGAGTCGTACAGCAAGGTATTGTTTACGAATGCGCACGATTACGACATCACCAACCAGTTGCTGTCAGGCACCATCCGTCATAACCGCAAGGCACTCCCTACCCTGCTCGACTACATGACGCCCAACATCTACGATATCGACTTATACAATGGGCACATGCTCTCGCCCTTCAACAAATGCAACCGCAGGTATTACCGTTTTACCCAGAAGCTGCAGCACGACGGCACCACACGTCTGGAGTTCCGTCCGAAGATATACAACACGCAGTTACTGAATGGTTATGCCATCGTTGACACCAACACCGGGCGCATTATCCGTACACTGCTGAATGGCGAGTATGATATGCTCACCTTCCGCACAGAGATTACGCAGGGCGAGGAAGGCGGGCGATCTATCATGCCAGCCAAATGCACTACAGCGGCTACGTTCCGATTCATGGGCAACAGGATTTCTGCTCTGTTCGATGCCAGCTATAACTGTAACAAGACGCTACCCGATTCTGTAGAAAGGATGGATAGCAGGGAGCTGATGGATGAGGTTCGTCCCACACCGCTTACAGAAACCGACAAGCATATATACGAGGCCTACGACCAGAAAAACCGTCAGGACTCGATGGTACAAGACACGCTGCCCAAGAAACAGCGACTTTGGAAGAAGATTTTCTGGGACACCATTGGCGAGAACCTAGTTACACCTATCAAGGCCGAATCGGAGGAAGCCAACTTCAGCATGTCGCCTATCATCAACCCGATGTATGTAAGTTACAGTCATGCCCGTGGTGTGCGTTATAAGATGCGCTTCCGCTCGCAGTACAACTTCTCGGCGCATCGTTATCTAACACTCAACCCCACGTTTGGTTACACCTTCAAGGAGCACCAGTTCTACTTTACGGCACCACTCCGTATGACGTATAACCCAAAGCGTAACGGATATACCGAGGTGATATTTGGTAATGGCAACCGTATCAGTACATCTACGGTGATGGATGTGATAAACGCTGCCCATCAGGACACCATCAACTTCGACAATACGGATATGGACAAGTTCAAGGACCAGCATTTCAGCATCATCAACAACATCATGGTGTTCGACTGGCTGGATATCGAAACAGGTTTCATATACCATCGCCGTTCGGCTGTTAACAAGGAGTTAATGAAGTGTTACGACATGCCAACAGAGTATCGAAGCTTTGCACCAAGCATCGGTCTGAAGTTCTCGCCTTGGCTGAATCGTGGCCCTGTACTGTCGGTAGATTACGAGCGAGGCGTGAAGGGGGTTAACAAGTCGGATTTGGAATACGAGCGCTGGGAGTTTGATGCCCAATGGAAGAAGAAGATTCCAGGCCTGCGATTGCTCAACATGCGTGCAGGTGCAGGTTTCTATACCAACAAGAAGGACAACCTGTTTGTGGACTTCGCTAACTTCCGCGACGAGAATCTGCCTGAGGGATGGGACGACGACTGGAGTGGTAACTTCCAACTACTGCGCAGTCGTGTGTATAACCAATCCGATTATTATCTGCGTGGCAACGTGTCGTACGAGTCGCCTATGTTGGTGGCTACATGGATTCCCTACCTGGGAAAATATATTGAGAAAGAGCGCTTCTACCTGAGTGGTGTATTACTGCAGGATTCGCGCCCCTATTACGAATTAGGCTATGGCTTTACCAACAGATATATCTCGGTTGGTGCCTTTGCCAGTTTCCGTAACACCCACTTCGACCGTATTGGCGTAGAGGTAGAATTTGAACTATTCAGAAGATGGTAAACGAAACACAGAAATCACTCACCGTATATAAAGCCAGTGCTGGAAGTGGTAAGACTTTCACCCTGGCCACCGAATATATCCGCCTGCTGGTAGAGAATCCGCAGAGCTATCGCAATATCCTGGCAGTAACCTTTACCAACAAGGCTACCGAGGAGATGAAGATGCGTATTCTCAGTCAGCTGTATGGTATCTGGAAACAGTTGCCTGAGTCGGACAACTATCTGCAGAACATCCAAACCAAGACTGGTCTTAAGCCAGAGGTTATCAGCGAGCGTGCTGGTATAGCCCTCAACAACCTCACCCACAACTACAACTATTTCCGTGTGGAGACTATCGACACGTTCTTTCAGAGTGTGCTGCGTAACATGGCACGCGAACTCGACCTAACCACCAACCTGCGCATTGGGTTGAACGATTATCAGGTGGAAGAGCTGGCTGTCGACCAACTGATTGAGGATCTGACCACAACAGATGTGATGCTGCAATGGATTCTGAAGTATATCATGGAGAATATCTCTGATGATAAATCGTGGAACGTGATTGCTCAGATTAAGAAGTTTGGTCAGAACATCTTTAAGGACTATTATAAAGAGGTAAGCCTCACCCTCGAACAGAAGATGGGCGAGGAAGGATTCTTCGAGAACTATACCACCACCCTACGCGAGCTGAAGAAAGCTGCCGAAGGCTATATGAAAGAGATTGGCGAATCGTTCTTCGATACCCTCGAAGGCGAAGGCTTGAGTGCAGACGATCTGTCGAGTAAGCAACGAGGTATCGCCAGTTACTTTAACAAGCTCCGTAAAGGCACTTTCGATCCAAGCATTATCACAACAACAGTGAATAATCATCTGGAGAATATCGAGAAGTGGTGCCCCAAGACCCACCCACAGCGCGATGCCGTGCTGAACGTGGTTGAGGCATCGCTGTTACAGATACTGAAATGTGCTGTAGAGGCCCAGGAAAAACAATGGAAAATCTTCCAGTCGGCTAATCTCACCCTGCGCCATCTCAACCAGCTACGTCTGTTAAGCAGCATTGAAAAAAAGGTACGCGAGATAAACGAGACTGATAACCGTTTCTTGTTGAGCGACACCCAGCAACTGCTCCACTCGCTCATTGATGGCAGCGACTCGCCTTTTATCTTCGAGAAGATTGGTACCCAACTCAAGCACGTGATGATCGACGAGTTTCAGGATACCTCTACCATCCAGTGGCAAAACTTCAAGGTGCTGCTTTCAGAGACCATGAGTCATGACGATGGCAGTAACCTGATTGTGGGTGATGTAAAACAGAGTATCTATCGTTGGCGCTCAGGCGACTGGCGCTTGCTGAATGGTATTGAGCAGCAGTTTAACTCTATGCTAATGGAAATTAAGTCGCTCTCAACCAATTACCGTTCTACGCGTAATGTCATCGATTTCAACAACCAGTTCTTTACCCACGCTGCCAACTTAGAGTATGCATCACTCGAGGAGTTGAACTGCGACGAGCGCGACCAGCTAAAGAAGGCCTATGCCGACGTAACCCAGCAGGTACCAGATGGCAAGCCACAAGAAGGCAAGATTACCATCGAGCTGCTGCCAAGCGAAGAGTATCAGGAAGAAGTTCTGGCCCACATGACTGAAAACGTGAGTGAACTCATCAGCCAAGGCGTTAGTCAGAAGGATATCGCCATCCTGGTGCGCTATAACTTCCACATACCCATTATTGCCCAGTATTTTCTGGAGCATCTGCCCTCAGTAAGCATTGTGAGCGATGAGGCATTCCGTCTGGATGCATCGAGTGCTGTATGTCTAATGATTCAGGCCCTGCAACTCCTGCTCACACCCGACGACCAACTTACCAAGGCAGCAATCGTAAAAACCTGGCTCTGCACCGTTCAGGGCAAGGAACTGAGCGATAACGAGTTTATGATAGCAGGTGCCAACCTCGATACCTACCTGCCCGAGGCCTATATAGCTCACTTTGATGAGCTATTAACCCTTCCGCTCTACGAATTGGCTGAGAAGATAAACGCTATCTTCGAATTGCATCGCCTAGAGGGTCAGGGTGCCTACCTGTGTGCCTTCTACGACCAGTTGGCTAACTACGTTAACGAGAATACTACTGATATCCAGGCTTTCCTGACAGAGTGGGAAGAATCGCTTAGCAAGAAGACTATCCAGAGCGATGAAACCAATGGTATCCGTCTGATCTCCATCCACAAATCAAAGGGTTTGGAGTTCGACCATGTGATTATTCCCTTCTGCGACTGGCCTTTAGAGAAAACAACTGATAATATTATCTGGTGCCAGCCTAACGAGGCTCCTTTCAACGATCTGCCCATTGTACCTATCGACTATAGTCAGAAGGCGATGTTAGGCACCATCTACGAGGGCGATTACCTGCACGAACACCTGCAGAACATGGTTGACAACCTGAACCTGCTGTACGTAGCCTTTACACGTGCTGCCAAGAGTTTGTATGTGATTGGTAAGCGCGGCGTTAAGAATTCGCGCTCAGCCTTGATAGAGCTCTGTCTGCCTTTAGTGGCTGGCGATATGCCCGATGCCCAGCTGGAAGGCATGGAGAACAATGATGCAGCGATTGTATTCTCGATGGGTTCGTTCTCAGTTGGAGCAACTGAGCAGAAAGAAAAAGCTCCTAGCAAGAACCCCTTCCTGCAGAAGTCAGAGGCTGTACATGTGGCCATCCGCAACTTCGAGAGCAAGGTAAACTTCCGTCAGAGTAATCGTAGTCGCGACTTTATCGAGGGCGACGAGCTGGATCAGCAGCACCGCTATATTCAGGCTGGTAGCGTGTTACACGAAATCTTCTCGACTATACAGACAGAGAAGGATATCCCTGAAGCCCTGCAGCGCTTGCAGTTCGAGGGTATTCTGTACGACGAGGAGATGACTGCCGAAAAGATTACCACCATGCTGCGTAAGCGCTTGGCCGATCCACGTGTAGCCTCGTGGTTCTCACCCCGCTGGACACTCTTTAACGAGTGTACCATTCTCTCAGTAGAAGATGGCGAAGTAAAGGAGCATCGCCCCGACCGTGTGATGACAGATGGGCACGAGTGGATTGTGGTCGACTTTAAGTTCGGCCATCCAAACCCTGAGTACCATGCCCAGGTGCGCCGCTATATGGACCTATTGCAGTCGATGGGTCACCAAAACATCAAAGGCTATCTGTGGTACGTATATAGCAATCAGATAGAGGAGGTAGAACATTAAACATTAAAGATTAAAGATTAAACATTATATGGGTTCATTCCTTGAACATGTAGCAGAAGACCTGCTTTCCAGATATGGCACCAATCTATCACGAGTAGCTGTGGTGTTCCCTAACAAGCGTGCATCGCTGTTCCTTAACGAGCACCTGGCGCGCCTGGCGCAGAAGCCCCTATGGAGCCCTGCCTATATTACCATCAGCGATTTGTTCCGTTCGCACTCCAAACTGCAGGTGGCCGACCCTATCCTGCTGGTTTGTGAACTGCATCGTGTGTTCACAGCCTGTACAGGTATCGACGAGACGCTCGACCATTTCTATGGTTGGGGACAGCTGTTGCTTTCCGACTTCGACGATTTGGATAAGAACATGGCACCTGCCGATAAGGTGCTGGCCAACCTACGCGATATACACGAGCTCGACGACACCTCGTACCTCACCCCTGAACAGCGCGAGATGATTAAACGCTTTTTCAGCAATTTCTCTGAGGAGCATAACACTGAACTGAAAGAGCGATTCCTACGTCTATGGAGTCATATTGGCGAGATCTACCATGCTTACAACCAGCAGTTGGCCGAAAAGCAACTGGCCTACGAGGGTGCCCTCTATCGCCAGGTGGCAACAGACGAGACGTTAGAGTTTGAATACGATACTTATGTTTTTATTGGCTTTAACCTGCTGCAGAAGGTAGAACAAACACTCTTCAGCCGATTGGAGAAGCAAGGCAAGGCCATCTTCTATCAGGATACCGACGAGGTGCCACCACACCACATTAACCTGATTTCGGCTCCTACCGAGAATATCCAGGCACGCTATATCAGCGAGTGGTTGGATGCCGATCGCATTAACGATGGTCGCAAAACAGCCATTGTGCTTTGCAACGAGGGCTTGCTGCAAACAGTTATCCACTGTTTGCCCGAGAATGTTGACAAGATCAATATCACCACAGGTTATCCGCTTGGTCAAACCTCGATAGCGTCGCTCATCAACACGCTTATCAACATGCAGGTGCATGGCTATTCGCTGCGCAAGCAGACCTTTGCACGTAGATGGATTGAGAGCATCAAGCGTCATCCTTACGCCACACTGATGCCCGACGATTTTGCCAGTCAGCGTTATACCGACATCCAGCCCTTACTGCATTGGCTCATTAGTCTTACGCAGACCATCGCCACTTCAAAGAGTCCTATCATCGACTCACCACTCGATACTGAGAGCCTGTTCCGTATGTACACCTTGCTTAACAGACTAAGCGGTCTGGTGGATAGTGGCGTGCTGAAGGTGGATGTGATTACGCTGCAACGCCTGATTGTACAACTGATATCAACCACCTCTATTCCCTTCCATGGCGAACCTGCCGAAGGAATTCAAGTGATGGGTGTACTCGAAACTCGAAACCTCGACTTCGATCATGTACTCCTGCTCTCATGCAACGAGGGTAACATGCCACGTGGCGTTAACGATACCTCGTTTATCCCCTATGCCCTGCGTAAGGCCTACGGACTGACCACAATCGATTACAAGGTATCCATCTACGAGCATTATTTCCATCGTTTGCTGCAACGTGCAAAAGATGTAACCATCCTTTATAACAATGCCACCAGCGATGGTAAAACAGCCGAGATGTCGCGCTTTATGCTGCAACTGATGGTTGAGAACAAGATACCTATCACGTTCCAGACCCTGAAGGCTGGACAGACACCTCAGCTCCATGCGCCTCAGGCTATAAACAAGACGCCCGAAGTGATGAGTCAGCTGCAGCGCCGCTTTGCCAAAGATGCTGGCGGCATCAGTCCTACAGCTATCAACACCTATCTGCGTTGCCAACTGCGATTCTTCTATCGTTATGTGTGCGAGTTGAAAGAGCCCGATAGCACTGAGGACGATTTGATTGACAACCGTTTATTTGGTAACATCTTCCATAAGGCAGCCCAATTGGTGTACCAGTATCTGGTAGCAACCAAAGCTACCATCACCACGATGGCCATCGACGATTTGCTGAAGGAAGAGGTAACGATAGAACGTGTGGTTGATGAGGCCATCAAGCAGGAGTTCTTCCATATCAACGATACCTCACGTCCACTGCCTCCACTCGATGGCTTGCAGCTTATTAATCGCGAGGTGATTATCAAGTACCTGCGCCAGCTGTTGGAGTGCGATCGCCGTTTGGCGCCCTTCAGCATCCTGGGTCTCGAAAAGCCTGTTAACATCACTTTGAATAATCAGTATATTGCTGGTGTCATCGACCGTTTGGATAGTATTACCGATCCTGAAACAGGACTGGAACGTATCCGTGTGGTAGATTATAAGACTGGTTCGCGCCAGATGAAAGCCATGCCCGATGTGGCAGCCATTTTCTCACAAGAGGCCATCAAGGATCATAGCGATTACTTCCTGCAAACCCTGCTCTATGCCCATATTGTGCGTAGCAAAACACCAGAGATGGTGTCGCCATGCCTGCTGTTTATTCAGCATGCAGGTAGCGAGGATTACGACCCTACCCTGAAGATTGGTAAGGAAGCCATCACTGATATAGCAGATTATTCGGATGAGTTTATCACGCTGTTACGCCAACAGCTGGACGATATCTATAATGTCCAGATGGCTTTTGTGCCAACTGACGACCAGCATCGTTGCGAAACATGCCCCTACGCTGCACTCTGTCGAGGGTAATTATCTGTTTTTGTTGTTTGTAAACCAGTTGTGGGTAAAATGGTACATAGCCAAAGCAGCTATTACCAGTACCAAGGCAGCTATCAGTGCGGCTGTAATGTTGCCTTGGAAGATAGCCACACCTGCGCCTACACCCCAAGCGATACCACTCTCCCAGCCTAACAGGAAGGTGCTCTGCGAAGTGCCTCGCTGACAGTGGCGACTCAGTTTGATAAAGAACAGCAGGAAGCGCGAACCTATCAAACCAACGCCCATACCAATAAACAGCGGAGCTGCATACATCACGATAGGCAGATGGCGTGTGATCATCATCAGCAGGGCCACACCCATCAGTATCAAACCTGTTACCACCTCGCTCTTCAACTCAGCATTCTTAAACACAAAGCGCTGCGATAAGATGGCCACAGCAAAGCCCACCATCATCATCGAGTAGAACTGCTCAATCATTACTACCGACAGGATAATACCCACGGCCAAAGTAACCAGTTGCAGGTTTACAAACAGTGGGAATCCATGAGGCAGGAAGAAACGATCCAAGCTAACAGTAGGGATATCATCCTGAGGTGCACGGAAGGGGAAGTTTACCAGCAGCACCAGTACCACCACAGCCATAGCACAAGCCATAGTTGCCAACAGCACATAGTGGAAGCCGGCAATGCGCCCAATGAGCAAACCTGCCATAGGACCCATACTCAGGGCAAATCTCGAGAACCAGGCAGCCGAGTGGTTAGCTTCGGTACGCTGGAACGACTCGCTGGTATCGATAATCAGCGTGCTCGTCAGCACCATCTGGGCCAGTCCGAACACGGCTCCTTGTGCAAAACGCTGCACAAAAACCACCATAGGATCGGCCACACGCATATGCAAACCATCTATATAATACAGGGCTGTAATCAATAGTGCTTCAACCAGCACGGCAAATATGCACACTAAGTTTCTACGATAGTGCTGAACCATATAAGATATGAATGCACCAAGTGCAAACAGTCCTACTCCGAATGCAGCCATAGCAATACCTGCATCCTGAGCCGAGAACTGCTGGGCATCCATCAGCCAGCGGGGCATAGTAGGTACGAGCATATAGACCGTCATAGCCAACAGAAAGTTGGCGATGGCCATCAACCAAAAGTCTTTATGCCACAACCTGATATGTACGGGCGTACTCTGTGAATTCATTCTGGTTTTAATGATTCTTTTATTATTTCGGCTGCAAAATTAGTGATTTTTTATGAGAAATTTGCTATTTTCGAGATTTTAGTGTAATTTTGCGCAAAAATAAGTGCAAAAGTATGATAAACCAACTCAAATACACGCTCATTTTCGTTATTCTCGCCGTTTTTACGGGTTGTAGAAACGATGACGAAGGCAAACTGACTTTCGAGATGCTCGAGTCGGAAAAAACCATACGTCTATCAAACGAAGAGCTATCGCCAGTGTGCAATGTAAGTTTAAAACTGCCCTGCGCCACCAAAGAGAGTGGCGAGGTGGGAAAGAATATTAACGAGGCTGTGGTGTATCGCCTCTTTAACCAGGCCGATATGGGCATGCAAGGTGCCATGGACCAGTTTGCCGAGGCTTACACCATGAGTTATAAAACCAACATGCTGCCTCTCTACAATGCCGATCGTGCCGATACCACCAAGCGCTCGTGGTACGAGTTCCATTACATTATCAATGCCACTACCGAGCAAACCTCGAAGCGCACTTTGGCCTATCTGGCCACCATCGACTACAGCGAGGGCCATGCCAACAGCATCCATCAGCTTATCCCGCTTAATTTCAAAGTCGAGACAGGAAAAGAAATCAGGATGAAGGATATTTTTGTGGATGGCTACGAAACCCAGTTGCCACCCGTATTGCTGAAGGCACTCATGGAGAAGACAGAGAGCCAGAACCTTGACCAGCTGAAGGAGAAAGGTTATCTGGACCAGGTAGAAATGTACGTACCTGAGAACTTTATTGTGAGCGATAATACCATCACTTTTATTTTCAACCCCTCCGAGATTGCATCGTTGGAGTTAGGCACTATCGAGTTGGTGCTTACCTATGCCCAGCTTAAGAAATTTGTAAAACCCGCATTTATCAAATCAGTACAATGACAGCAGAGATTATTCAGAAATATTTTCCAGAGCTGAGCGACGAGCAGCGCCAGCAGTTCGACGCCCTCGATGCCCTTTATCGTGATTGGAACACCAAGATTAATGTTATTTCGCGTAAGGATATCGACCAGCTTTACGAGCACCACGTGCTCCACTCACTGGCCATCGCTAAGATGATTAACTTCCGTCCAGGCACACGCATCCTGGATTTTGGTACAGGTGGCGGCTTTCCTGGTGTACCCCTGAGCATTCTGTTTCCAGAGTGCCAGTTTAAGCTGATTGATGGCACAGGCAAGAAGATTCGTGTGGCCCAGGAGGTGTGCAATGCCATTGGCTTGAAGAACTGCCAGCCCACCCATCTGCGTGGCGAGGATGAGAAGGATAAGTACGACTTTATTGTGAGCCGTGCCGTGATGCCCCTCCCCGACCTGGTAAAACTGATGCGTAAGAACATCTCGAAGCAGCAGCAGAATGCCCTGCCCAATGGCGTTATCTGCTTGAAGGGTGGCGATTTGCAGGCCGAGTTGCAGCCCTATCATAAGATTGTAGAAGCCACAGAGATTTCGCAGTTCTTCAGCGAAGAGTGGTTTAAGGAAAAGTACGTTATCTATCTGCCACTATAATGCTACACGTAAAAACCTTCAGTTTTAATCTCCTGCAGGAGAACACCTACGTGGTTTACGACGACACCAACGAGTGTGTGATTATAGACTGTGGCGCCTATTATCAGGAGGAGCGCGATGCGTTGGTAAACTTTATCAACGAGCATCAGCTAAAGCCCGTACATTTGCTATGTACCCATGGCCATTTCGACCATAACTTTGGAATCAACACCGTGTTTGACACGTGGGGATTGAAGCCCGAGATTTCGGCCGACGATGAGTGGCTGATAACAGATATCCCTGGACAGTTCCAGGCGATGGCAGGCATCAAGCTCAACCTGTCATTCCCTGAGCCAGGCCATTACTTTGCCAACGACGAGGTCATCCGTTTTGGCACCCACCTGTTTAAGTTGCTGCGTACCCCAGGCCATACACCAGGTGGTGTTAGCTTCTGGTGCGAAGAAGAGAAGGTGGTGTTTACAGGCGATACCTTGTTCCGTATGAGCATAGGCCGCACCGATTTCGAACGTGGCAGCTATGCCGATATCATGCATAGTCTGCAGCACGTACTTGCAGCGCTACCTGCCGACACCAAGGTTTATACAGGCCACGGCCCACAATCAACTATAGGCGACGAACAGCAATACAATCCTTATATGAACGCATAAAAAAAAGAGTTGGTGTTTAAACCAACTCTTTTGCTCTTTCTAATGCTATATTGATGTGCGAGCAAATGTTTTCCTCGCCTAACATCTTATCAAATCCGGCCTTATGGAGTACAGCCTGCACTGTTGGGTTCACACCCGAGAGTACTACCTGTATGCCATCATTCTGACTCATGGTACACAGGTTAGTAAGGTTGTGGATACCAGTAGAATCAACGAAAGGCACCTTACGCATACGAATAATGCGCACCTTGGGTCGCTGACCACGCAAGCTGGCCATAATCTCCTCGAACTTATTACCTGCTCCAAAGAAGTAAGGACCGTTAATCTCGTACACTTCTACACCCTCAGGGATAGTCAGGTGCTCCAGGTTACCCATCTGGAAGTCGCTCTGCTCCTCCTCTGGGTCGATCTCATCGCTAATAACCTTCACATCGGTAGTCTCTGCCATACGACGCATGAACAGCAAGCAAGCGCAGATCAGACCAACCTCGATAGCGATAGTCAGGTCGAAGATAACGGTAAGCAGGAAGGTTACACACAGCACAATCACGTCGCTCTTTGGGTTCTTCATGATCGAAGCGAACGAGCGCCAGCCACTCATGTTGTAGCTCACGATAACCAGCACACCAGCCAGACAGGCCATAGGGATATACTGTGCCAGTGGCATGAGGAACAGGAAGATGAGCAGCAGCACGGCTGCATGTACGATACCAGCCACAGGTGTACGTCCACCATTATTAATATTGGTCATGGTACGTGCAATAGCACCTGTAGCGGGGATACCGCCAAATATAGGACTGGCCAGGTTAGCCACACCTTGTGCAATCAATTCGGTATTAGAGTCGTGGCGATCGCCAATCACACCGTCAGCCACAGTGGCTGAAAGCAAAGATTCTATGGCACCCAAAATGGCGATGGTGATAGCTGGCGATACCAGACCCTTAATCACATCCCACGACAAAGCGGGCATTTCAGCATCAGGCAACTGGTTCGAAATACTGAATCTGTCGCCAATAGTTTCTATACTCATTACGCCAGCATACTGCTTCAACAGCAGAGCGGCTACAGTCATGACGATAATAGCAATCAGCGATCCTGGCAGCTTCTTCAGCAGGCTGTTGTACTTAGCAACCATAGGCCATGTGGCAATTACAGCTACCGAGCCGATGCCCACAGCAGTGCTCCACCAGTCGATGGTACCAAAGTCGCCAATGTATGCGCCCCACTTCTCGATAAAGTCGCTGGGTACGCTCTCCATGGTTAAACCAAACAAGTCCTTAATCTGTGTGGTAAAGATGGTGAGCGCGATACCGCTGGTAAAACCTACCACAATGGGGTAAGGTATGTATTTGATGATGGTTCCCAGATGCAGCACACCAAACAGAATCAGGAACACACCAGCCATCAGTGTGGCGATGGTCAATCCCTCGAAACCGTACTGCTGAATAATACCATAGATAATAATGATAAACGCACCAGTAGGTCCACCAATCTGTACTTTCGAACCACCCAGCAACGAGATAATCAGTCCGGCTACGATGGCGGTGATGATACCCTTCTCAGGGGTTACACCTGATGCAATACCAAAAGCGATGGCCAGAGGCAGTGCTACGATACCTACGATGATACCGGCCAGCAGGTCGGTGGTAAACTGTTGTTTGTTGTAGTGCCGAAGTGTCGACAAAAGTTTCGGCTTGAATGCAAATGTTGTCATCATCTTCTATTAATCTCTATTAATTCCTTTGTTATCTTGAAAAAACGCGTGCAAAAGTATAAAAAAAACAAATTTTATACAACTTTTGCGCTAACGTATTCTAAAATACTTTATTTTTGTTGCCGAAAATCAAGTCAAATTAATTGTTTTACTTAAAAATTCAAAGCATTATGAAAAAAGTACTTATCGCAGTTGTGGCCTGCATGGCCATGGGTTTCGCATCTTGTGGAAACAAAACTCAGGCTCCAGCCGAAGCCGCCGATTCAACTGTAGTAGCCGAGCAGAGTGTAGATGAGGCAGTAAGCGCCATCACCGCTGCCCTCACAGAGCAGATTGAGGCCAAGGATGCCAACAAGTTCCAGGCTACACTGGCCACTGTACAGGAGCAGGTTAAAGAGTTCCTCACCACCAATCCTGAGTTGGCCAAAGAGTATGTAACCAAGGTTCAGGAGTTCCTGAAGGCCAATGCCGAGCAGATCAAGGCTTTTGCTGGCGACAATGCCGCTGTAGCTGCTGCTGTTGAAACACTCACTGTTACACCTGCTGAGACATTCGTTAATGGTCTTACCAGTGCTGTAGGTGGTGTTCAGGAGGCTGGTCAGGCTGCTGTAGATCAGACCGTTGATGCTGCCAATGCTGCAGTTGAGGGTGCCAAGAAGGCTGGTCAGGATGCTGTTGACAACACCAAGAAGGCCGCCGAGGATGCTGCTAACGCAGCTAAGGAAGATGCCAAGAAGAAGGCTAACGATGCCATCGACGAAGGCGCCAATAAACTGAAGAAGGGTCTGGGACTTTAATCCCAAACACACTTACTTCAATGTTAACTCTACTGGGCAGTGATCGCTGCCCAGTATTTGTGTATGTATCTGGGCATCGCTGATACGTTCGCACAGGCGATTGCTCACCACAAAGTAGTCGATACGCCAGCCAGCATTCTTTTGTCGGGCCTGGAAACGGTAGCTCCACCACGAGTAGGTTACCTGCTCAGGATACTTGTAGCGGAACGAGTCGGTAAAGCCACTTGCCAACAGGTTTGAGAACTGCTCGCGCTCCTGGTCGGTAAAGCCCGCATTCATGCGGTTGGTCTTTGGATTCTTCAGGTCAATCTCCTGATGTGCCACGTTCAGGTCGCCACACAGTATCACAGGTTTCTTGGCGTCGAGTCCTTTCAGATAGGCACGGAAGTCGTTCTCCCATGTCATACGATAGTCAAGGCGCTTCAACCCGTCCTGCGAGTTTGGTGTATAGCAGGTTACCAGGTAAAAATCCTCCATCTCCAAAGTAATCACACGGCCCTCGTGGTCGTGCTCATCAATCCCTATGCCATAGGTTACGCTCAGTGGGTGGTGCTTGGTAAAGATAGCCGTACCACTGTAGCCTTTCTTATCAGCATAGTTCCAATAGCTCTCATAGCCCTCAAAGGCCAAGTCGAGCTGACCAGCCTGCATTTTTGTTTCCTGCAGACAGAAGAAGTCAGCATCCAACTCACGGAAAGTGTCGCTAAACCCCTTTCCTTCACACGCCCTCAGGCCGTTCACATTCCAACTTATCAGTTTCATATCTATTCTTAAAATCTTTTTTCATATAAACATACGCCACGGCTACCAGGACAAACATGCCCACCAGCACATAGGCAATCAGCTTGAGCACGTACATAAGGCCCAGCATATCAATCTGTCGGCAGGGCACCACCGTTACCATGGTCCAGTCGGTGTACTTCAGCGGTGTATAGAAGAAGTAGCTCTCCTCGCCATTAAACAGATAGCGCTCCTGTGTTTCGTCGCTACTCTGCTCTCCTGCCTTCATCTTGCGTTCCAGCAGGGTTTTCTTACCACTCTTGCTACCCCTTACGTGGTGGAAGAACTGGCCCTCCAATAGCTTTTCTGCCTTGGGGTGCGTGATAAACTTACCATCGTAGTTGATGATGAAACTCTGCGATTTCAGTCCCATCACCTTGGCAGCAAAATTGTTCTGGGCATTATAGGTGCTGTCTGTCTCGTCCAGCTTCCCTGTCAGCCATTCCAGTGAAATATCGGCTCCTAATACAGCCACAGGCTTGCCCTCAGCATCGTGTATGGGCACCATATAGGCCACCAGAGTGGTTGATTTGTCGTAGCCATCGTAGAAGGGATCACTCCACTCGCAGGTATCGCCCTCAATCACACTTCTGAACCAACGGTCGTTCAGGTAGTCAAAATCCTGATCGCCCTTCAAATCCGTCAGTATCTCATCGCGATTCTTGGGGTTACGCCAGGCAAAGGGACAGTATTTCTCACCCTTCTCCGGATAGTAGTTCTTGATAAAGTTCATGCCACAACTATGCACACGATTACCATTACGCACAATACGTGTCATAGCGTCGATTTGGGTCTCAGGTTTGTCGAGCGATTGCTCAATGTAATACACATGGTTCGAAACCTGTACATACACATCCGACAGCACGCGGCGCGTGTACTCATAGTTGATGAGCATACGCATATGAAAGTTCTCTGCATACTGTTTGGTGATACCGTTCAGCGTGTAGTGATAAGAAACAAACCCCACGCACACAGTAATTACCAAGCCCCACAACAAGAGTCGGACAGCAATTTTTGCAGGTAACGATTTAATTCTTCCTTTCATAAGCCCAAACTTTTTTTGATTCTCTTTGAGTGCAAGAGAGCTCGCTATAGGGTTAGCAAGCTCTCTTAATGGTATAGCAAAGCCGATTTATGCTTCGGCCTTTGTCTCTGCTTTCTTGGCTGCTGGCTTTTTAGCAGCAGGCTTCTTGGCGGCCTTTGGCTTGGCAGCTGGTTTCTCGGCCTTGGCAGCCTTACCCTTGCAACCCTCCAGCTTCTCCAGCTTGGCCTTGAGTCGGGTAATCTCCTTATCCTTCATCTCAATCTCATCACCCTGGTTCTTAATGGTGGTGAGCAAGCCCTCCAACTCGTCGTTATCGATATCGAGTGGATAAAGGGCATTTACACGATTGATAAAGTCGCCCAGGATGTTCATATAGTTGGTGAAAGCGTCGAATGGTCCGCTGTAGATACCACGATCCAGTCCTACGTTCGAAGGCTTGGTGGTCATGAAACGGAAGTTGTTCGAGGCCTGCAGATAATCCCAGTCCTGATTGATGCGGGGATCGTTGGCGATACGCAGACGATCGGCCACACTGTACAGTTTGTTGAAAGCCTCGCGCTGCATAGCGTTACCCAACCAGCAGCTAACGTCGCGCTCCTCGTCGACCCATGAGAGGGTATCAGGCACATCCAGCTGACTCACGCTCTTACAAGCCTTGCAGATTTCTGTAGGTGTAGAGAAGGTGATACCCTTGGCCTTGGCCTGTGCAGGCAGAGCCTTCAGGAAGTCGAGGATGTTAGAGCTGAGTGGCTGGGCGATACCCAGAGCCGAGAGCTCCATGAAGATATTTACAATCTGCTCCTCTTCGGGCAGACGGGCGATACGATCGATATAGGCATCGGCAAACAGTGGATAGCCATCCCACTCTGAGTTGTTGAATCGCAAAGAAATATCATCGCTCAGTTCGATATCACGCAGCAACAGCTTCAGGTTTGGAGCCAGGTTGCAGTGGTAAACATAGTGTGGACTCTTCCATCCCAGCACGTGCTTAGCACCCTCAGTAAGCATACCCTTGAAGCCCATCGAGGCTACCTGAGCACCAATATCATCGCTATAGATAAGTGACGAGTTACGCAATACAGTAGGCTTCTTGCCAAACATCTCCTCGATCTTAGCACACTGCTTCTTTACATCCACAGCAAAGCTATCGGGGTTAGCCAGCGACGACAAACCGTGACTGTAAGGCTCGGCCAGGAACTCTACGCAGCCTGTCTCGTTCATAGCCTGCAGCTTTTCGAGCACCTGTGGTGCATGCATCTCCAACTGCTCGATACCAGTACCACTCAGTGAGAAAGCCACCTTGAAGTACTTGCCATGCTCGTTAATCATATCGTGCAGGGCATTGAGTGCGGGCATATAGCTGCGCTCGGCGATGTCGCTGATGCTACGCTCGTTCTCGTAGTCATCATAGTAATAATGATCGGTACCGATATCAAAGAAACGGTAACGCTTCAGATGAATAATCTGATGTATCTCGAAATATAAACAAATTGTTTTCATAACTCTTAATTTTCAATTTTCAGTTCTCAATTTTCAATTAAAATTTATTCCCATCCTAAGGTGCGGAGGTAGAGGGTACGGATCCAGCGTCCCACCTTCTCCCATGTAATCTGGTCAACCTCCTTCTTACCCTCATCCTTCAGGTAGTTAAAGAGCGACTCGTTATGACAGATGGAGTAGATGGCATCGGCCAGCGCGTGGATGTCCCAGTAGTCGACCTTGATACAGTTATCAAGAATCTCGGCACAGCCACTCTGCTTTGAGATGATGCTTGGGGTTCCGCACTGCATGGCCTCCAAGGGCGAGATACCGAATGGTTCGCTCACCGAAGGCATGACGTACACATCAGAGTTCTTCAGGCACTCGTACACCTGCTTGCCACGCATAAAGCCAGGGAAGTGGAATCTGTCGGCAATGCCACGCTCGGCAGCCAGATGGATCATAGCGTCCATCATATCGCCTGAGCCAGCCATACAGAAACGCACGTTGCGGGTACGATGCAGCACCATGGTAGCGGCCTCTACAAAGTACTCAGGTCCCTTCTGCATGGTGATACGACCTAAGAAGGTAACCACCTTTTCCTTGCCAGTATGGTCAGGACGTGGAATATCCTGATACTCCTGTGGCAATGGGTACACAGCATTATGAACGGTAAAGCACTTGCGTGGGTCCTGATGATACTGGTTGATAACCGTCTGACGGGTTAATTCGGATACACACATGATACAATCGGCCCAGTCCATACCATTCTTCTCGATGCTGTAAACGGTAGGATTAACCTTACCACGCGAGCGATCGAAGTCGGTAGCATGAACATGGATACACAGAGGTTTGCCACTTACCTGCTTGGCATGGATACCAGCGGGGAAGGTGAGCCAGTCGTGAGCGTGGATAATATCAAACTCCTCAGTGCGGGCCACCTGTCCGGCAATGATCGAGTAGTTATTAATCTCCTCGTGCAGGTTGCCAGGATAACCACCGGCAAACTCCATCGCACCAAGGTCGTTCACGTTCATATAGTTAAAGTCGGCGTAGATATGCTCGCGCAACTTAAAATAGTAATCGGGATCCATGATATTGCCCACGCGCTGCTTGACGTAGTCGTAATCTACATCGCGCCACGCAATGGGCACAGCGTTCATGGCAACGATACGGCAGGCATGCTGACTCTCATCGCCAAAGGGGTGAGGCAAGCACAGTACCGTCTCGATATCGCCCTGAGCCTTCAGGCCTTCAGAGATACCATAGTTAGCGGTGGCCAATCCACCGAATACGTGAGGAGGATACTCCCATCCAAACATTAATACCTTCATAGCAGTTCCTCCTTACTTTTGATATGAATACTTTTCCATCAACTTGAGCGTGCGCAGAATCTCGGCCACGTTCATAGCAAACGACATGGCACCACGACCATGGAATGGCGGGTTACCGTCGAAAAGTTCAGAGATGGTACCAATGGCATGATAGTCCATTTCGTCTTCATAGCCCACCATCTGTCGCTCCACAAAGCTCAGGCGTGAGCGCTTGTACAGCTTCAGACAGGCCTCCATATAGAAACCACCCAGCCAAGGCCATGCGGTACCCTGATGGTAAGCATAGTCGCGCTGGGTCTGCGGACCCACATAGATAGGATTATAACCACCACTCTTTGGTGAGAGCGAACGCAATCCCTTTGGTGTCAGAAGCTCGCGGGTACAGATATCCACCACGCTCTTCATCTGCTGCTGGTTCAGTGGCGAGTAGTCGAGGGCTACAGCGAAAATCATATTCGGACGTACGCTCCAGTCCATCATCGTGCCATCCACATAGTCCAGCAGATAGCCGTACTCGTTTACAAAGGTTTCTACGAACGAATCCTTCACCTTGGCAGCCAGTGCCTCAATCTTCTCGGCACCCTTTGCATCACCCTTCTCGCTAGCCATCAGGGCGCAGAATTTCAGGGCGTTATACCACAGGGCGTTAAACTCTACAATGTAGCCTGAACGTGGCACCACGGGCTTACCGTTGGCAGTAGAGTTCATCCACGTTACAGCCTTATCCTTTCCGTTCGAGTAGAGCAAGCCGTTGTCATCCAGTCGCAAGTTAGGATGCTTACCGTCCAGAATGTACTTGATAATCTCGTGCAACAGTTTACCATACATCTCAAAGCACTTGTCGCGCCCTACCTCCTTGGCATACTGCTGCATGGCCCATACGGCCCACAGGAGCACATCGGGTTGCTCCATCTCGTATATCTTACCACTCAGTGGTTTCTCCTCCATAAAAGCTCGCAGGTCGCGCTCGGCCGTCATCATCACCTTCTCAAAATAGTCAATCTCGCCGATAGCGAGGGTGAGTCCTGGCAGAGCGATAAATGTATCGCGGGCACGGCACTTGAACCAGGGATAACCAGCCAGCAGATAGCGGTCGTGGTTCTTCTCCTTGCGGTGGAACTGGTGTGCAGCTGTTACCAAGCAGTGGTAGAAGTTGTCGCGAGGCACGCGATCGGCCACCTCGTCGTCGAACAGTTTCTTCATAGCCGTTGGCTTGATGGCCGAGGTAGAGGCAGCAAAGATAATGCTCTCACCCTTCTTGATAGGCAACTCGAAATAACCAGGCACGTAAAGGTCCTCGTTCGAAGCGTAGCCACGCTCCTGCTCCTTCGGATACTCTATGCCACGATACCAGTCGGGCTGGAAGATAAACTCGTTCTTCTTCGAGAACTGCATATACAGGTCGGGATAGCCGGCATACATACAGGTCTTAATTCCATTTTCAACTTCGCTGTACTCTCTGCTGGCAGTAGCATTCTCGTGTGTAAACTGTCGCACGCTGCGGAAAGCCAGGAATGGGCGGAAACGTAGTGTAGTAGCTGAGTGTGCATCCACCAAAGTGTAACGAATTAAGATGCGATCCTCATAGTGTTGGAAGATAACCTCCTTTTGTAAAATTACTCCGCCAACGCGATAGGTAGTAGTAGGTACCTTTGTGGCGTCGAACTCGCGGATGTATTTGTGTCCATTGGGACTAAAATGGTTGCCCTGATACTTATGCAGGCCGAGGTTAAACTCGGCGCCATGCTGGATAACCGTGCAGTCGAGCGACGAAAGCAACACATGGTTTTCGTCATCCAACTCAGGCACGGGCACTACCAGCAATCCGTGGTACTTTCGCGTATTACAGTCCACCAGTGTAGAGCTGCTATAGGCGCCCGAACGGTTGGTTCGGAGGAACTCACGGACCAGACTATCCTGCAGGTTAGTCATCACGGCCTTTTCTAAACGTAGGTAGCTCATAGTTCCTGTCTAAAGGTATTTATTAGTGAATATTCAAGTTTGATTTTCCAAAGGTAAGCATTTTTATGCATAACTCAAAGAAACCAAAACGATATTTAACATTAATTTATGATTAAAGAAAAAAGGTGCGCAGTCGTTGCGCACCCCTATTCTTATTCAGGTATCAAGAAATTTACAACTTCCTGTTCAACCGTAATTCTGTATGCCCCCACAGGCGTCTTCATCATGCGCCCATCAATGCCCACGATGGCTTTCTTGGCATACTCCACCTCAATCTCCTTGGTGCGGTAGGGATGCACGCTGCGATGGTTCAGGAATCGTCCAGCCACCAACAGCCACAAGCCCTCAATCAGCTGCACCACCTCAGGGTGGTAAACCACGCTCACATCCAGCATGCCGTTATAGGGCACTGCATTAGGTGTCTGTCCGTAGCCAGGGCCCGAGCCTATGCACACCGTCATCACCTTGCGCTCTATCACCTCGCTGTTAATCTTCAGCTTCATCTTATACTCCATACGATGAAACAGCATCACAAACAAACTTACCAGGAACGATAAGGTTTGCGAGCCGAACAAACGACGTGTCTGCCGACGCAGATTCATGATGTCGGCAGTAAGTCCGATGTTAATACAATTCAAGAAATAACGGTGACATTTGTCGCCTTTCTTGTTGATATAGCGAATGCAGCCCAGGTCGATCTTGCGCACACGACGCTTGATCAGCCAATCGATGGTTTGCTCTATCTTATCATCGTCGAAATCCCAGAACTTGGCAAAGTCGTTCAGCACGCCATTGGGTATCACGCCCAAAGCAATCTCGTCGCGTACGGATTTCTCTTCCATCATCAGACAGTTCACGGCATCGTTCAGGGCCGAGTCGCCACCCACGATTACAATGGTTTTGTAGCCGTTCTGTATCATCATTTTCACTAATCGTTCCACGCTGTCGGCTGTCTCGCTCTGTACAAAGTCGTACTGCACCTGACGCTCGTCCAGCACCTTCTGTATCTTCTCCCAACGCTTATGCGAGTTAAAGATACCTGTTTTGGGGCAATAAAGTATAGCCCATCTTGTAGTTTCTACTGCCATAGTTCTATGATTTTATTTATTTTCTCGTCCATGGGGAGGGTGGCATCAATCCAGTGGATGGTAAAGCCACGACGCTCCATGCCGCGGAACCACGTCATCTGTCGCTTGGCAAACTGATGAATGGCTATCTCGAGCTTGCTGAACATCTCATCGTATGTGAGCTGTCCTATAATATATTCTGTCAAGAATTTATACTCCAATCCGTAGTAAATCAAATCCTCGGGTGCAATGCCTTCGTCGAGCAAACGGCGCACTTCGTCGACCATTCCATTTTCCAAACGGGCCTTCAATCGGCGGGTAATCTTTTCACGGCGCAACTCTCTGTCGATATCGATACCGATGATGAGCGAATCCACAGGTGGCAGCTCTCTACGGGGCACTGGGTTCTCGAGATTATACGTCTCAATCTCGATGGCACGGATGGCACGCTGACACGAATCCACATCTGTCTTGTTATGCATGTTCGAGCCCGTTCTGGCCTTCAGCTCCTGCAGCATCTGGGTAAGCTCAGGTAGTGTTTTGCCCTCCAGACTGTCGCGCAGCGCCTGGTTCTGAGGCACAGGCGATAGTTTGTAGCCCTTCAGCACAGCCTCGATATAAAGGCCCGTACCACCACACAGTATGGGTGTTTTTCCCCTACCCTGTATGTCCTGGTAGGCATCGTAAAAGTCCTGTTGGTATTGAAACAAATTGTATTTGGTACCTGGTTCGCAGATATCAATCAGGTGGTAAGGCACCTCGCCGTAGTCGGCGAGATCCTTACCCGTTCCGATATCCATGCGACGATATACCTGGCGCGAATCGGCCGAGATAATCTCACCCCCAATCTTAGCAGCCAGGTGGGCCGCCACGGGTGTTTTACCCGAGGCGGTTGGTCCCAATATCGTTATCATTCTATTCATTAGCACATTATTATATATTCGATTTAGAAGCGAAGCCGGCCTTCAGATCATCGGCTGTCAACTCCGTCAGCTGTTCCTTGTTCAGGTTGCTCATACCGCCCAAACGGTTGGCCTGGGCCTGTATGCTCTTCTCAAACACGTTGCGAGCATAACGGGCATTACCAAAATTGCGGTCCTTATGGGCCACAGCATACTCAAAGCGTTCCTTCAGATACTGCTCAGCATCGGCCGAGAGGGTGTACTGGTTCTTCTTCATGTACATCTTGAATATCTGAGCCAGCTCGCCACCCGTGTAGTCGGGGAAGTCGATGTAGCGATTAAAGCGCGACTGCAATCCAGGGTTCGAGTCGATAAAGCGCTGCATCTCGTTCTTGTAACCAGCCACGATCACCACCAATCGGTCGCGATAGTCCTCCATACGCTTCAGGATGGTAGATATAGCCTCCTGTCCGTAGTCGTTACCGTTGCCCTGTTCAGGTACCAGCGAGTAGGCCTCGTCGATAAACAGCACACCATCCAGCGCCTTCATAATCACGCTGTCGGTCTTGGGTCCTGTCTGTCCCACGTACTGGGCACACAGGCCTGCACGGTCGGTCTCAACGGTATGTCCACGCTTCAGCACACCCAGGTCCTTGTAGATACGACCCACGATACGTGCCACGGTGGTTTTACCCGTACCAGGCGATCCGTAGAACACCAGATGGTAGCTCACCTTAGCCGTTTTCAGTCCCTTTGCCTCGCGCTGCTTTTGCAGCTTCACAAAGTTGGCCAGCGATCGCACCTCGTCCTTCACACTTCCCAAGCCTATCAGCTCGTCAAGCTCCTGGTAGGGGTCGCCCTCCAGGGGTTCGTTCACGATCACGCTGTCACGTTTCTCTACCTGTTCCGTCTGGGCTGTCTGGTTCTCATCCTTGTTCTCCTCTTCCTCATCGGGCACGAAAATGCAGATGAGGGCTACCACTACGAAACAGATGATGCTAACACAGCCACACCCTTTCAGGAACTTATTGGCAAACTCTTTAAAATCCATATATTACTTGGTTGCAGCCTTAGCGGCCAATTCCTTTAACTTGTCCTTACCCTTAAAGGCGAATACCCATACCAGGAAACCTGCGATAACCAGCAAGGTAATGCCCAACAGCGGACGGTAGAACAGCCATGCCAGGGCAATCACTATCAGGCTCCACACTACACCCAGGATGGTGCATACCAATCCAACACCCCAGCCGAAAATGCCAGCGATGAATGGCACCACCTTCAGGATAGTCTCCAGGAATCCGAAGATGCCCTTCAATCCGCCAATCACCATCAGGATACCCACAATGCGCAGGGCCCACTTAATAAAGTTGTTACCCTCTTGCTCGGCCTCGATAATCTCGTCGCCACTCTTCTTACCCATCACCAGCGTCTGGAATCGCTTGCCGTTCTTGGCCTTAAAGGGCTTAAAGGTGTCGCCATCTACCACGGCCATCACCGTTACCTTGGCAGGCACCACTTTCTCGAAGGTTACACGCACATCACCCACCTCAGGACTTCCAGGCACACGTCCAAAGTACAGCACGTTGCCAGCCTGGTGTACATACGCCAGATCCTTCTTATTCTGAGCAGCCTCCATGGCTTTGTTAATCGAGTCGTTCACAGCCTGTATCGAGTCCAACTGAGCCTTTACCGAATCAGGCAGCAGGGCCTTGATCGAATCGGGGATGGCAGCTGGTTGCTGGGCCTCAGGTGCAGGCTGATTGTTATTCTTTGGGGCACCGTAGAATCGCTCGTAAGCGGTCTGGGTGTTCTTATCGAATTGCTTCAGCAGATCCTCGGCAATGGCCAGGTCGAGTGCCTCACGCGAAGAAATGGCGTGAATCAGACTCTCGTTCAGCTTATAGGCACCCCACTCTACGTTCTCGGCATACTGCTGGTCATTCTCAACAGTTGTCAGCACCATGTTCTTTTTCTGGTAAGCGGGATCCTTAAACTCAGCACTCTCAACGGGGCGGCTCACCCACTCTTTGGTATAGGTATAGGTGGTAGTAGTTACCTCTTTGCCACCCAACTTGTCTTCGCTCTTTTCCTTAGCATGCTCTACCCACTGGTAGTACTCCACGGTGCGTCGCATGGCAATGGCTGTGGCACCTACGCCAAAATCCTTGTCAATCAGCGAATCCTGTGTGGTGGCCAGTGCCGTACCACAAATCAGCTCGCCCTCCAGCGAGGCATCCTTCTTGGCGGGGTTAGGCATCTCTACATAGGCGCTCCCTGCCTCTTCCAGCATCTTTTCGGTCTTCACTGCACGTCCTTCGTTCCACCAAAGTAATGCAGTACCCAAGCAGAACAGCACAATGCCGCCGCCTATAGCCTTAAACGAATTTCCTACGCGGGTTCCATATCCCGTTGTTCTTACTTCTTGATAAGCCATAATAATAAATAATAGGTTATTGGTATAATGTTTAATGTCTAAAAA
>Ga0265300_10001081_pt1 | contig 26759 bp, 19 predicted proteins | sample AusTroGonzalo_MG_FD_193482 | JGI IMG/M metagenome (GOLD analysis project Ga0265300, IMG submission 193482) | Bovine rumen microbial communities from tropical cattle in Woodstock, Queensland, Australia - Gonzalo_03 | ecosystem: Host-associated > Mammals > Digestive system > Stomach > Rumen ...
GTTGCCTCTCTGTTCCCTGGCAATAAGCATTACCAGCAGAGTCTGATGGGAAACGATGACAACCCATTGAAGGGACGTTTGTCTGAAATGCTTGATTCTTCTCTCAACAATGAAGCTATCCGTGAGCGACTGCTTCACAAGAATCCCTACCTGTTCAGCTTGTACTATTGGATCATCTTCGATAACGGATTCCTTCATGCAGCCGACCTTATATCCCAAACTTTTCTGAAACCTGAAAGCCCTTATTGGGAGAAGCTAATCGGAAGGCGATGTGTGGAAGCCCTCATCGGTGCAAGTATCGACAAGGCTCATTATTCAAAGGCACAGTGGAAGGAAGTTACCCAAAAGCTGAAGAAAGGAGAGACCAAGCAGGTTATTGACGCAGCCTTGCTTGAAGTGCAAGGGCGCAGAGGGAGAAAGAGTACATATGTTATCTTGGAGGAAATGCTGCCTTCAGGGGAAGTTCCCGTTCTGATTAGTGAAATTCAGAAGGTGCTTTCCGAGTGGAAACAAGTCGATGATGCAGATGTCATCTTACCTTATATATTTGCAGCTTTGGTCAAAGGTGGCTTAACCAATGATGACTACAACTACCGTACCTTCCATGCTGCTATGAGAGAGAGGTTCCCCGACTACCACATTCGAGAAGGTTTTAACTGGCCCGAAGCCGTTTATAACGCCATCGTGTCAGAAGATAACAGCGGTAATCTTGATGTTTCCGATGCTCAGATAAGACGAGGACGAAAGTATGAGACTGGCATAAAACTTCGCCTACTATCGGCTATCAATCCCAATATAAACTAAACTTACAAGGATGCTCATTTAGGGCATCCTTTTTTAATGTCTTCAAGGCTGAACTGTTAAAATCGCCCCCTTATTTGTTAACTTTGACTTGGTAGAAATCGTGCTGATTTTTACCAAGGCAACACCCTATGGCATTTCAATACCTTTGCAGCATGAAACCAAAAAATTACATAATATGACAGGTAACTTTATCATGTTGCAAATGGACGACCTCAGGCAGGTTGTCACTGAGATTGTAGAAGAAGTCTGCACCAAGCGCGGACTGAATGAGAAGCCTTCCGTTGAAGAAGGCGAGTGGTTAACCCGTGAAGAGGTGTGCGACATGCTGCACATCACTTACACGACTCTCTGGCGAAAGGAGAACGAAGGTGTCATCAAGAAACACAAGATGGGCCGACGTAACCTCTATTCCAAGAAAGAGGTCACGGACATATTCTCTTCCGCTATAGAAGATGGTGACAATAATAATAAATGTAAGGAGGAGAGCCATGGATGAACCAACAAAACATGTGAACAGTATTGCATTGGCCACAATCAATGCAGTACGAGCGGAAGTCGCACACGTTCCTGACACAGGATTACCCTTGGATGTGTTTCCTGCCAAGGTACAGGAAATCATTCTTGACCTCGCAGCTGAGGACAATTTTCCTGTAGAATACACAGCTGTTGCCATGCTTTCTGCTGTTTCAACAGCTATTGGAAACACGCGACACATCCGACTTAAACCCTCATGGGAGAGCAATCCAAGCCTATACATCATCCTTGTTGGTGAGCCAGGACAGGGCAAGACCCCTCCTTTGGACTTTGCTTATAAGCCTATAGAAGACCACGACTATGCCATGTACATTAAGTTCAAGGACGAAATGGAGCTGTATAATGCTTCTGCTGACAAGGGTAAGACTGATTCAGGAAGTGGTAAGGAAAAACCAGTCTTAATACAAACCCTCCTTTCTGACTCAACTCCAGAAAGCCTGTGGAGACTGCACAATGACAACCAACGCGGTGTTGTGCTGTTGATTGACGAGATAATGGGATTCTTCCATTCCGTTTGCCGATACAACGATAATCCTTTCATGAGCCAGTTGCTTACAGCATATACAGGTAAGCAGGTAAAGGTGACTCGCTGCAATAATCCTATACCAGCCATCATTAGAAAGCCATGCATCAATGTCATCGGTACCACCCAGACCGAGCGCATTCATGAGTTCTTCACAGACGAGAATGTCAACAGCGGATTGATTGATCGTTTCATGTTCGTCATTCCCAAAGAGGTGAGACCTACCCTTTGGACTATTACGGACAAAGAGAAACCTGCTGGTATTGTCAAAGCTCCTTGTAATATACGATGGAACAATATTCTGACCCGTCTGATTCAGGTGGAATGTCCATTCAGTGAGGATGGCAAGGAACTGGTAACTATAGTCCTTGATATGACTTATGATGCCAAATGCTTGTTTTATAACTGGCGCAACAAACTAAAGGAGGAGGCTTTTGCCATCGGTCGGCAGGGAAGCATGGAAGCAAACCGTTTGGTGCGTCGCACAGCCAAGATGGAGGCGAATGTCGGACGCTTGGCTCTTATCTTCCAGATGCTCCGTTGGGCATGTGGAGAAACAACCGACACGCTTGTTGATGAAAAGTCCATCCGTTGTGCTTTGCGTATGCATGCTTTCATGGAGGAATCATATACGAGAATCTTAGACATAGTTGATGCGCACAGCATAGAACCTGACAAGAAGGAGTTCCTTGACTTGCTGGGTAATTCTTTTACCACAGCTGAAGCAATCGCTGCTGGTGTGGAGGTTGGCATGTCGGCAAGTGGAGTCAAGAAGAATTTGCCTAAGCTGATTCACCAGAAGTATATCTCCAAAAAGGCACATGGGTTATATGAGAAAGTTCCCTCTTGCTCTCTCCAAACTCTTTCCACTTTGGGTACTTTTCCACTTTCAGAAGCTCATGCTGATTCCGAAAGTTCCCAAAGTACCCCAAATACCATAGTTCCAAAGTGTAACGATAATAATCACCAAAATCAAACTCCAACAATATGAACCAGTATAGATTCCATCTGAAGAAATATGATACGAGCAGGAGAAACAACAAGCTCACCTGCCCCAAATGTGGCAAACGTAATTGCTTCGTCAAGTATGTTGACGAGGAAGGTATTATCATCTTCCCTGACTATGTGGGTCGATGCGACCATGAGGATGCTTGTGGTTACCACTATACTCCCAAGGATTACTTCCATGATAACCCAGATGCAAAACCTGATGCAAAGGACAATGACGGTATCATTGATAAGCCACATATGTCACGCAACCCCGAAAAAGTTAAGACCGAACCTTTGGCTCCGTCTTTCATTTCTGAGGAGCTAATGAGAAAGTCCCTTTCACATTATGAAATTAATCCGCTACACCGTTACTTGTGTAAGACGATCGGAAGCAATGCTACGAACCTTCAGTTTGAACGCTATTGCGTGGGCACTTCCAACAAGTGGAATGGCTCGACTGTATTCTGGCAGATTGATGTGAATAACAACATTCGTGGAGGAAAAGTCATGGCATACAATCCGCAGAACGGACATCGCATCAAAGAACCACTGGCATACGTCAGTTGGGTTCACTCCCTGTTGAAACTACCCAACTATAACCTGAAGCAATGTTTGTTTGGTGAACACTTGCTTAACTCACATCCAACCACTCCCATCATGCTCGTGGAAAGTGAGAAGACCTGTCTCATTGCGTCACATTTTATGCCAGATTTCCTCTGGTTGGCAACTGGCGGAAAAAACGGCTGTTTCAATGAGGATGCCCTGCAAGTGCTTATGGGCAGAGACGTGATTCTCATGCCCGACCTTGGAGCTACGGAAAAATGGCAAGTGAAGTCTGATATACTCAAACCTATTTGTCATAGTTTGATGGTGTCTGATGTTTTGGAGAAAACGGCAACCTATGAGCAGCGCATGGCAGGACTTGACATAGCTGACTTCCTGTTGATGCAGGAGACCAAGCAGATGCTTCTGGCCAGAATGATAGAACTAAATCCAGCCCTCCAGAAACTCATAGACGCTCTTGAACTTGAAATCGTTGAGGACGATTCGTAAAACTTTCCCAAGGGAAGTCTGTCGCATGGCGCAGGGGATTACCGAATAATCCCATAACATAATATGGGCTTTTAGATTCGCACGCTCCCTTAAAAAGTCCCATTATGCTATCCGAGGGTTGAGCCACACCTGCAAGCTGTGCCGACAGACCAAACTAACACCAGTAGCCAAGTGGCATCTGTGAGGGAGTGACTCTCTCCCTCAACCCTCCACTCAGATTCCACCCGAGACCCGATAAACATTTATACATTAACTTTATAACAATAGAATTAAATGAGTAAATCCAGATACAACGTTCCCCGTGCCGCCATCCATGTTGGCGCACCAGCCAAGTCCTTTTCTGCTGCTGAAGGCTACGAGCCAGAACGTCGCGGATGGGACGAGAACACCTATCGTCTGAAGAACCAGGACACCAACAACCATTACGATTTCTCACGCAAGCATCTCAACTTTGAGATTAACAACAAGGGTGAAATCGTTCCCCTCTGTTCAGATCCCGTGCCACTTCACGAACGCTTGCAGAAACGTCTTGACGAACTTAGTTTCAAACCCTATTTGGACAAGAATAATCCTTTAGGAATCTCCGACAACAGTCCCAACTGCACCGTTGGCATTATCGTTAGTGGTGACCATCGGATACTGACACGACTCGCGTTCGGTGACCAGGATGTGGACTTTACCCTGCAAAAGAGCAATGCCCATGTCGTACTCAAACAAGGTATCAAAGATTGGGCATTGGACACCTACCGTTGGGCATGTGATCGTTGGGGTGCAGAGAATATCATCGGTTTTGATGTTCATCTTGACGAAACAACGCCACACATCCATATCCAGACCATTCCTGTGGCAAAGACCAAAGCCAGAGGTCGTGTATCAGTCAAGTATGTACACAAGGATGACAAGTCAAAGGAACTCACACATAAAGAGTGGAAGAAACTGCCTGAAGAAATCCGCTCGGACTTCGTAAGAACAGAAGTCGAACGGAGGGAAAAGGAATGTGTATCGTATGCCCGTGTATGGGGCGAAGACAAATATGCCGTAGGACGAACCTACTACCAGATGCACACCGACTACTATAACGAGGTCGGGCACAAGTACGGTCTGGAGCGTGGTGATGACATTGCCATGCTGCCAGGTGAGGAACAACGTGAACGTGTCCACAAGAGCAAGGCCGTGTTGGAGGCTGAACGTCAGGCCAAGGATGCCATCATCAGGAACCAGATGGAAAATGAGCGTCTGGAAGGTCAGAAGGAGAAGATGGCGGGTGAGGTGCAGGACATGAAGAAGCAAAAGGAACACTTGGAAGAGCAGAATGACAAGTTAGAGGGTGAGATACATAACAAGGTGCAGCATAAGGAAAAGCTGGAAGGCAGCATCTCACAGCTGGAAGATTATGCTGCGGCATTGGACATCAAGGAAGAAGACCTCGTTGTACCAATCTTGAAGACTGACCCACTTGTAAAAGACGCATGGGATGCCATCAAAACCGAACTTGAAAAGCCAATCCCTGCCTTCGGGCAGAAGGAGTGGAGAGAGGAACGACGGAAAGCGATAAAGATCATCCTTACCGAAATGCAGACTGCACTCATGCAAGCCAAGGAAGCCCAGAAGGGGAATATACAGAAACTGGGGAAGGCACTCTATAACAAAGCTATGCAAAATGTGAGAGCCATCATAGGGCAGAACAAGCAACTGCAAAAGGAAAATGGCCGATTGACTGAAGAGAACGACATCCTCAGAAAGCGAATAGCCTCGATGGACGAGAATGCCATCGCCCGACTTCGGGACAAGAAGGATGCAGAAATCAAAGAGCTACAAGAGCGGCTTGGCAAAGCCGAGTCCGAGGCTGTCCGTTCAGGCAATAAAGCATATAGTGAACATCAAAGAGCCGAAAGCGCCGAAGCCAAAGTCCGGGAAATGTTGGACATCCCTGAAATCAAGGAAATCTGGGAGAGCATACAGCGGAACAAGGAAGACTTCTCGAAGCAGATTGACAAATGGATTGAAGATGGTGTTGCAGCCATCAGGAATTATGCAGATGGCAAAGACAACGACTTCCAAGCAGAGCAGGGCAATGCTGTTGCATGGGGCATCATTGCAAAAGCATTTGAGTATGGCCTTGACCCAACTGATGAAAAGCAACGCAAAATAGCTGCTGCCTATCTGTTAGAGAAGGTATCGTGGACGGACATCTCATCAGATTTCAAAATTAGTCTTACCTCTTCTCGTACCCAACAACTTTGCGATGCGATGACAGTCTCCAAAGATATGATGGCAAATCTACTCCTTGCTGCTGGTGGTAGAGGTGGTATCTGTACAGGTGGGGGAGGTTCTACCAGTGAGCTTACTAACTGGGACGGTACGAAAAAGAATACTGGCTGGGGAATTTAAGGTGATACTATATTTTCATATACCATTAGAGGTGATTTCCAAAAAAGAAATACCATCCGGACCACATTGGTGAATCGCCAATGTGGTTCTGTTTCACTGTTTGATAGACCCTGTTGTCGGTCGTCATTTATTACTCAGTGTTTACTCACTGGGCAGACAGCTACTCTTTGTTCAGAAGTCATCGTACTAACAAAATTCATGAGAAGTGATTGATAGTTAACTGTCAACGAACAAATATTTTCGATTATTTGGAAAATAGCATCGAAAAATTATAAATATATTTAAAAATACTAGAAACGAACATTGAGTTCGTTTTTTATAAGTATATTTGCACTTAAAATGAATTTAATATTATGCCAACTAATAAGAATGCGGTAATTAGATACCAGAAATTGGACGAGTTATTATCAGATCGTCACCATCATTATACGATGGAGGAGATAACAGATAAGGTAAATGACTACCTTGTAGATTTAGGCTACGAGGAGGTAACTCGACGTTGTCTTGAAAAAGACATAAATTTCATGGAGGAACGTCCTTTTTGTGCTCCAATCAAAAGGTTTACATCTAACGGCTTCAGATGTATCAAATATGGAAGAAGCAATTATTCTATTTTTACAAAGGAGTTAACTAAAGAGGAAGAAAGCCTTCTTTCTGAGGTAATTAACACAATAGGACAGTTTGAGGGACTGCCCAACTTCGAATGGTTGGATGCCCTTCAAGAACAATTAGGAACAGAGTACCATCGCCAGATTATTTCGTTTTCATCAGCAGTAAAACTGAAGAACTCGAATCTTCTTGCCTCGCTCTATGATGCGGTTTCAAATGAGCAGGTAATATCAGTAATATACAAGAGATTTGAAGATGAAAATGCCGACACCCTTATTGTTCATCCATACTATCTGAAAGAATACAACAAACGATGGTATCTTGTGTGTTATGACGAAGTACGCAACTTTATATGTACTCTTGCCCTTGATCGTTTCGAGGATTTTACGCCGATGCCTGAAAAGAAACTTGTTCCAATGACCGCGGAAGTGGAACGACGTTTTGATAATTCTATAGGCATAACCGTCTTAGACAACCAAGAGCCGGAACATGTCGTATTCTGGGCATCCGACAAAGAGTCCAACTATATCGAAACAAAAAAGATGCATCATAGCCAGGGGGCGCTTGGCGAGGAGGCTTCTACCATCTATCACAAGAAGTACAATCTTCCCGATGGCGGAAAGTTCTTCAGTTTGTATTGCCAGGACACGTATGAGCTCCGAAGAGAACTGTGTTCACATTTCAGTGACATAATCGTTCTTGAACCAAAAAGACTTGTCTTGGAAATAAAGACTGAGATATCAAAGATGAAAAGCCTATATGACAATATATAAATAATGTATATTTGTGGTTGCAAGCGCTAAAAATAAAAATTTAGCGTTTTTTTTGCGAATATTTTTCAGCGCGAACATACCGTTCGTTTTGTAGCCGTAACTTTGCACTGTCATAAGAAACAAACGCTCTTGCGGCATCAAACAAAGATCAATAATAATTAAAAAAATACAGCTATGAGACTTGAAAAATGGTTCATTTCCAATTTGGACGATTCACAGAGAAAAATCATCGTTGAGGACATCGATAAGAATATCGTTGTACAGGGTGCTGCAGGTAGCGGCAAGACAAACCTTGCAATACATAGAGCATTGCAGGCAAAGAACCGAGGCTCTTATGCTCTCGTTATATTAACCGTTGCCCTGAAGAGAATGATCTCTTACGGCATGAACGCTCTTGGACTTGACCGAGACCGTATTGCTTACGATTGGGGATGGACTCATCGTGGGTTCGACATGACAGGTGATGTCTATTGGAAGAAAGACGATAGAAACCACCTTTATCTTGTGAACGACATGGAAACCCGAAAGTTCGTCCGCTGTGAGAAAAAGGACTCACAAGCGTTTGGCATTGACTTCGGTGACTGGGTCGCTTCCAAATTCTACTATGCCTTTGGAAGAAGAAGCAGCTGGTTCCATGAGGTTCAGCCAGATTCTGCTTTCGATGTCACAGACACGGACACCTATGAACTTATCCCTTCAGGTACTATGTTTAAGCAGGCAGAGGACCAGGTGGACTATCTCATTGTAGATGAAGCCCAGGACTTCAACGTCTCTGATTACAAGAACCATTTTGCTACTCGTGCGAGAAAGAGTCTTTCTCTCTTTGGTGACACGAAGCAGCAGATGAATAGCCATGGAAGTAATATTAAAGATATTGCTGAAGGGCTTGACTGCAAGCAAATGTCGCTTAATTACAACTACCGTCTTCCCAAAGCTATTGCCAAGGTTGCCCAGCAGATTATCGGCGGCGACGTTGACCTGATGAGCAATAACCGAAAGGATGGAGGTAACAGCGACTATCCTAACTACCCCAAACCGGTAATCACTCAGTATGCAAGTCCAGAGAAGGAACTGGAGGGAATTCTTGCACGCATTCAGATGGAAGATCTTGATGACGTTGCCATTCTTGTACCTTCTGACAGAGAGGTAATGATGGTTAACGACTACCTTGCCAAGCATGGCATTAAGACACAGGTCATGTATCGAACCGGTAATACTGTGCCTTTCCGTACAGTGAACACACTAGATTTCTCGAACAATGATCTTCCTTGCATACTAACGTACTATGCAGCAAAGGGCTCGGAGTTCGACAATGTATTTGTGCCATTTTCGAACACATCGAATGACTGTTCACGCAATTCTTTCTATGTGGCATGTACAAGGTCTTCACGTAGTCTATATATCTCATATTCCGGCACTAAGACCAAATATCTTAGCGATGTTAACTCAGATTTTATAACCGAATTAAAAGCAGCATAAATCATGAAGTACTACATTTCTATTTCTGCTTGGAATCTTCTGGAGTCATTCACTACAGAGAGCATCTCGCCAGTTGCATTTTACGCAGAAAGAGCATACGGAGCCAAGTTAAGCAGATTTTTGGAAGACAAGTTTGACAGGACTTACAAGCTCATTCTTTCTACCAAGGACAACGGAGGTGATTACACCATCGAAGTTGACGAGCAGCTTGTAGATAAGAATCTCTTGATGCCTGAAATGGATAAGACTATTTTCTCTTACCCTAAAACCATCTATTATCAAAAAGGATTGGTGGCTTTCAGATTTAACACCCAGGAGCTCATGGATTCTATGATTGCAGAGTCTCAGATTCTGTTTGAGGTTAAATGTATTATAAAATACCAGTCAGAATTTTATGTAAAAGAGTTTGCACCGACCGCCATCAAGTCTGGAAAGATCGGAAATTCGTTGTCTTTTGACTATGTGAATTACGTGGAGCAAGACAACCGATATAATCTGGTCAAAGGCGCAGTTACGGGGTATGCTCGTGGAATTATGACTGCCCAAAGCAGTGATAGCCGCACTCTGCAGGCCAAGGTTATGGAGTTAAAGAATGCTTTTGCAGGACTTAATACCATTACCCTTATGGGCTGTGGGGGAATCATGAATGCTGGCAAATATGCAGCAATGATTGAGGATTGCAAAAGACTATATAATAGTCAGCGCGAAGAGCCCACTCGCATATTTGACATTATGAAGCAGCAGTTCTCGGAGATTATCAAGCTCGCCGAGTCAAGAGCTAATGCTATCACCGGTAATGGCCATTCCTATGACCAGGATATGCTGAACTCAGAAATACTGTCTCTTCGTAACAAAATCTTTGCTATAGAAGAGGCTAATAACATTGGTGTATTATTTAGTGAGCTGGAAGCAATCAAGAAGGCTGAACGCGAGAACGGACTGATGGTTGGCAAAGAAAGAGTATATTTCAAAGCAGGGACTCCTGAATATGAGCGTAAGCAGGAAATCAAGAGGATCCTCAACGATTTCACCAATGGAAATGAGGAATACAGGATGCTGAAGGATGAGCTTAAAAGACTGTACGGAAAGCAATCCGAAAGCAGTAACGAAGTAGAAATACTTGAAGGAGCAATTCAGGCAATTTTTACCCGATTAAGTGATCTTTCCAATGAAATCATTAAGAAGATTGCAGCAACCGAGAGCAAGAACAGCCTTGATCTTTCCCACATAGCCATATCTGATAAGATTCTGGTGGATTCCCCAGAGGGCTCACCTGTGGAAACATTGTTCTTCAATACCCTGTTGAACATCATCCTTGATAATCCTTTGGATTGTCCAATCTCTGAAAATGTAATTCTGAGACTAGTCGAGAAGGGAACCAAGGCATTTATGAAACTTCCTGAGAGCACGACGGAAGACGGTAAGGCTATAGTAAACTGCATGAGAGGTTTCTGGTTATACAAGAGCCATAGGGCTGTAAGTTTTGAAATGCCCTCTAACATGGAAGTTGTCAAATCAACTATGGGATTCTTGCTGAAGCCTTTTGGCTTTGACCAGATAGAAAGATACCTGTTGAACAAAAAGTGTCAGCACAAAGAGTATGCCTTCATGCTTTGGGGAGCATGTATCGGCTTCGCGGATATGCCAAAAACATTCACGGAGGTTCTCTACTCTGACGCAAAGGAGGCGGAAAAACTTGACCGTTTTACGAGGAAATTAATATAAACCCCAAAAAACTTTCAACGCGAACATTGTGTTCGGTGTGGCATTGTAACTTTGCACCATAATTAATAAAGTAATACAGCAATGGAAGAAGAATACTATTACGGAGAAGAGCGTACCTATGAAAACTACAACGGAAGTTATGCTCAGGATGTAGAAGGATGGAGTGACCAGGACATAGATGATGTCTTTGATGGTGATCCTGATGCATATTGGAACATCGATTAGGTTAAATATGTGTAAAGTTCCATAACTTATATGTAAGTTTGGGGAAAAAACACTAATTTTGCAAACTATATGCGGTCTTTGGCTATGTCTAGAGGGTAAACTTTGACTCTTGTCCAGCGTATTCGCTAGGATGTCTGTTCCTTCGGGGAAAGACAAAAATCAATGTCATAATATTGATGTTGACCATCTATGACTTTTGATTATAATCGACTGACGTCTGACTTTATGATGTTATGATGATTCTTAAAGAAAACTGACCTCTGGCATAGTTCATAGACCGCATTTTAATTAAAAAGCAATGAAAGATTTAAGAACACTTATAGGCAAGATAAACGATCTCTCAGACTTGACTAAGGTATTAAACTACTTTAAGCAGTGTGAGACCAACTGTGAAGAACACCTCTTCACAGAAGATGTTCTTAAATCCTATGCAGATCCGAGCAAAAAGGTTGCACGCCGATATAAAACCTTCTACATTCCAAAGAAAAACGGTAAGCTTCGTGAGATTTCAGCGCCAAACAGAAACTTGAAAGAGATATTGTACTATCTCAACATGATGTTAGGCGAGGTTTATCAAGCAAGTCCTTCAGCAATGGGATTTGTCAAAGGACGCTCTATTGTTGACAATGCACAATTACATATAGGCCAGAATTACGTCCTTAATCTGGACTTGTCTGATTTCTTCACTTCTATTTCACAGAGTCGTGTTTTCAAAAGATTGCAGCTTGCTCCTTTTAACTTTAACGAGGATGTAGCAAAGATTATATCAGGACTTTGCTGCAAAAAGGTTGTTAAGGATCAAAAGAAAGGCTATGCACTTCCCCAGGGTGCTCCGACTTCCCCACTGCTTACAAATGCAGTGTGTGATTTCCTGGATAAGAAACTCAGACGTTTGTCTTCTCGTCATGGAGTAAAGTACTCCAGATATGCTGATGATATGACATTTAGCAGCATGCACAATGTCTATCAGGAAGATAGTGTCTTTATGAAAAGTCTTTTTTCGTTCATCGAAGAAGAAAGATTTACCGTCAATCCTGGGAAAACACGTCTCCAAAAAAGAGGTGAAAGACAGGAAGTTACCGGCTTGACTGTTAATGACAAAGTTAACACTGCCCATAAGTACACTCGCGAACTCCGTAATATCCTGTATATGTGGGAGAAATACGGATATAAAGATGCATATGCCAGCTTTTATAGACATTACAAAGCAACAAAAGGTCATGTTAAGAAGGGTGAGCCAGTATTGGAAAATGTCATCATTGGAAAGCTTGACTTCCTGAAAATGGTAAAAGGCGAGAATGACGCAGTATATACAAAACTCTGCTCACGTTTCGAAGCCTTAAATCCAAGCCTATACGATTCAAAGAAGACCAATGAAAAATCAAAGGTAAACTATATAGAATCCTATTCAACTGCTGAATTTGAAAGGGTATTCAATACCAAGGTCAAATTCATTATGAATAGTGAAGGCAAACTATCAGCTGTTTACAAGATGGGTAAGAAGGAATATTCCATCTACGTTAGCAGTGCGGTTAAGGATATTGTCCTTACAGAAAAAGCCAAGCCAAGAAAGAACTACAGATTCACTGTACATTCCCTTGATGACTTCTATGTAGCCCTATGCCGTTCCAACAGCGTAAATTATTGGATGCTTCTTGCGAACGAGCCTACTAGGGACACCCAAGTACATCCAAAATACAATAACCTTCCTATTGATCAACTGTTACAAGAATGGGAAGAGAAGGGACTGGAAGCTGCCGTCGAACAGTTCTTTACTATTCTTGAAGGAAATTCTGTTCAGCGACAAAAGCAGAAAGTGGAGCCAAACTTGCCATCTTTGGGAAAGAAAAAGTGTAAGAAGAAAAAGAGTGCCAATGTGTTTATGGAAGACCTCATGATAGAGGATTCTATGGATGATATGGATTTTCAAGACTCACTCATAGATTTTGAGGATGAAGAAACCATAGCGTACAATACTGCGGCAATAACAAAACTATTAAACAGGGAAAAAGATGGCAAAGAAGACTAAAACTCAAATTTTTATCAGCACCCTTCTCACTAACAAGAAACTGACTAATACTCAGAGGGAGAGAATTGCTGCCCTTATGATTCGTGATCTAGATTTGGGAAGTCCAAGTCAAGAAAGCGAGTCTAATAGTAATTTGCCAAAAAGCGATTTGCCAGAATACCATACTCCTGCAGATGTGATGAAATTCCTGCTTGAATACAACCAAGACCCAATACTAAAATACACCTGCCATCCTATCGATGACATGAATGTAATCAATGAGATTGCTGAGCAATGTGAAAATAAGGTTTATTCCGTAAAATCACACTACCATCTCATTTTATCAAGATTTAAGCAACTACGTGAAAAGTACAACCCTAAGACCACGGGGAAATATCTTGACGGAAAGGTGTTGACACTAATGCGTGTATATATTACTGGTGAAACATTCCACAGAGTCCCTTCCGCTTGGTCAACACAATCTATCACATACAATTGGCATTCACCAGAATTGTGGGAATGGTCCAACAAGACCCCCGGGATAGTACCAAACCCAGGGGAAAATATTGCAGAGTTCTTGTGTAATGAAGGTTATAAGTTGCCGAAGCCTTTTATCTCTAATCTTTCAGGTAAGAGAATAAACACTTTTGGTGATCTTGTTAAGTATTACAAGTCCTTGTTACATATTAAAAGGGATGACAACCTCCAAAATAAGATTCTATATATTTATAAAAAAGGTTATCAAACTGGAGATCAAAATTCCCATCCTTGGCTTGATCGAATAGATTTAACCATAGGAGTATTTGATAATAATATAGAATTGTTTACAAGCGTAGATAAGTTATTGCAGGCATTTGGAGCAATCCTTTCGATATGTATTGAAAATCAAGTAGAAGGTATTCCACACGTTGAAGTTGGATTTTATCGAGAATCTGAGAGTAAGAGAGTATGCTTTTATGTCCATCATAAAAATACTCAGTATCATAAAGGTATTGAAGATTCTATTAAAAAAATTGGAGAGAAACAAACACTGCTTATAAAGAATCAGATCAATGGTATTTGTGATCTGTATATTCAGGCAGATTTTGGCAACGATCAATATGCAGAGATTAATCTTTGGGATGGTAAACCAAGGGAGGCAAAGAATATCGAAAAAATACAAGGTGTAAAATATATATTGAAATATTAACTACATGATATACCTATTTGACGACAAAGAGTCCAGGCAACAATCATACGGATGGACAGATGAAAGGTTCGGGTTATGGAGTGATTCTGTAATTCGTATAAAGAATTTTGCGGATTATCTTCTATTGGATGAAAGTGATATATTTAGAGAAGGTAACATAATATTGTATCACGAGTCTTTTGCAACTTGTATTCCATACGAGGATAGACGCGCGTACCAGGCTTTCCACGAGACCATATCTGACGGTTCGAGTTTGCAAGATATACGTATAGTCATATTTAGTGGCAGCATTACAAGCCGTGCTATTAGCGACAATACTGCTCATGTCCCTGTAACAGACATGTATGCTAACCTTGAATGCTTCCTGGATCATCATCAAAAAGGCGAAACTGACTTTAAATATCTATTATGGGGGGAAGAATACGAGGTCGAACAAACCCTAATAGAATTAATTGAAGGCTATTCAAATGACATATATGAAGGAGATACAGAGTCTGATTGGAGCAAGGTATTCTTTGCTTCAGCTCAGAAATATGGAACAGATGCCCCTTCTGATGACTGTACCCAAGAAAAGCTATGGCTTAGTAAAGTGTCTGACAAAGACCTTGATAACTATGTAAAAGAGTGGTTTACAGAATCAGAATACAAAGCATTGTATATTCCCCTTTGCTTCGGTAAAATATTATCTGATTACAATGGTTTAAGGTTAGCTATTCATATTAGGTGTACACTATCTATTAACCAAAACAAACCTATATACATTTATAGTCCAGTACCTATTTCCTTTTTGGTTCGTTCCCGGTATTTTGACATCCTAAAAACACGAGGTGTCAAGCTGATTAATATGCACCCTAAAAAGATTGTAGAGTCACTGGATAGCATAAATCCGCTGAAAGAGAATGATATTAAGCACGAAATGGAGAAAATCCAGCTTCCTGTTCCACAGAACTATGAAGATAGTCATAGTATAGCAAATGAATGGGCTATTTACAGATGGGCTAACGCTACAGACTCAGAAGATTCTGCTATAGAGAAGATAACCAATACCATCAAGTCTAATTTATACTTCAAGCATCTAACTACAGTATATCCACCTAGCGAAATTAAACTTATAAAAGAAGACAGACTGAAATTCCGTGATCAGTTATCTGGCATTAGTGATGGTCTGTTGGAACAAAAAGACATCAATATTTTATATGTTGACGATGAAGCAGATAAGGGATGGTATGAGATTATGGCAAATATCATCTATGACGTAAACAACATTAATGGTTTTGACTATTTAGGAGAAAGCTTAAAAGCGTTAAGTCAACAAGAAATCATTGATCAAGTAGTCAATCGAGTGAAAGAAGATTCTGTAAACATTGTGTTACTGGACTTTAGACTTCATAAAAAAGACCACAACACACAGGATATTGAAGGAATTACAAGTGTTCAAATACTAAAAAAAATTAAAGCTTTTAATGCTGGAATACAGGTAATTATATTCTCTGCAACAAATAAAGTTTGGAATTTATTGGCTTTGCAAAAATATGGAGCCGATGGTTTCATAATCAAAGAGGGACCAGAGAATAGTAAAGACGCGTCTTTTACAACCCAGACTATTGAGAACTTCATAAATGTCATGTCTTTATGCATCTCTAATAGATACAAGAAAAGCTTGTGTCAAATAGTTTCTGATTTGAACAGTAATTTGGAGAAGGGTGCAAAGGCACATAGAATAGATAAAGATTATCAAAAATCTGTAAAGTTGTTCTATCAAATGGCATATTCCTCACTTCCACAATATGTTGATGATCCATGTTTTGATCATTCATTTATGAATTACTTCAGAATCATAGAAGCGACCGCAAACGAATTTATTGATGTTGACAATCCTGAAGTAAAAGAAAAGAATGGAACAATGAAATATTCTTTCAAATTCAGAGGAACTGATGAGTACTTGAAAGATTATAATGAGGAAGAGTTCTCTGAAATAGGAAGAAAACTTTCTATGACTAATAAACGTTTGAACTTCAAACAAAAATTCTACAATCTTTTTGCAAGATTAGGAGTATATAGTTCTGCAACATTTAACATGGTAGAAAAGAGGAATGCGCTTACACACCCCAATTCAAAAGTAAATTATAAAGTAGAACCAGTTTCCTTGGAAGATGTTCTTTTGGCAGCAAGCATTTCTTTCCAATGTATAAGAAAAATGATTGAGAATAAAGAGTTGGAAGAGTAAAGTCGCACGCCAAAGCCATAGAAAATATAATTGGCAGTAATATTGAGACTAGTCTTCAGTTCTTTAACAATTTATAGTCATCTCAAACAGGTAATATTTATGAAATTAGGAATTATAGTACATGTTGTTCCAAAAAGCAATATCTTCATTGTCGATATAGGATGGGGACAGTTGCGGTATTTCTATGCTGACAGAGATTGTAAGATTGGCGATGTTATTCTGTATGAACAAGACTATTATGATTCTGTTGATTCCAACGAAATCAAATGTATTTATCGCTTAGACGATTGTGATTATCAAGGAAATATCAGATTTGATGTTTACAGACCAAGCCCATCTGAATCAGATATCGTGATAGCAAGAAGGGATTTCTTTGTATATTGGAAAGCAGACAAATCTGAGAAACAAGTATATTGGGGTAGAATGGAGACCTTTGACAAAACAAGCAATTCCTTGTTGTTTTTATCTTATGCCAACCCCAGATATCCTTTGCCTGATGAAAAAGAATTCCTGAAAGCCTATACTGATGCAAGAATAAAAGTAGAAGAACTAAATATTCCCAAGATGATAGAGGAGCTAAAAGTTGAAGTATATAATAATGATTGGACAAGAAGGGGGTCTGATAATGTTATGTTCTGTCATAAGGGATTGCGGTATAATTACTCATACCATTACGATTATCTTCATGACCATTATTTGGATTCTATATTTCCTAAATATTCAGAAAACTTGTATAGTAGCGAAGATGGTGAATGTATATACATTCATCCTAAATACGAAAACACAATAATATATAGGAAACCTAATGGTTCGATTGAATTTAGAAAAGCAAAATTTGATGGCATTGATATAGATGATTATTGTGCAAATAAAACAAAGGAGTTGCGTAAAGTTGCTTTGGAAAATTATAAAAAATACAATAAGGATGAACATATAAACAGCCTTGCTTATAGTCATATCTATAGGTCAATAATCTTCAAATATAATAAAGAAAATGAATTAATTTTGAAAATGAAAGGCTTGGCTGAAGTCATATGGGGATTTAACCACCAAGAATTGATTGGGCAGATAAATAAAGATAATTATCGCCATATTATTGAAAAAAGCAATGCAAATCATCCTGTACCGCACGTTCCAAATGAAGAATAGAATTCTATCATTTGACATATTTGGGCGGTAATAAATCAATACTGCAGCATTATTATTCATTTTTTTCTAACAACGAAACGAACAACCCCACTGATTTTCAGCATCAAAGCTGATAGTCAGTGGGATTGTTGTTTCCAACAATGTTCCCACTTATTCATAGCATGAGAGATGTATATATGGCGCAGTATGCTATGAATGCATTTCTTGAACTCACAAAAAATCACACTAAATTACGGAAGGTCACCCAAAGGTCACTTTGAGCGTTCTATGTTCACCTCATGTTCACCAAGAAAAGAAAAAGCACTTGTAAGAAATTCGTAAGTGCTTGATTTTCAATGTGGACCAGCTTGGGCTTGAACCAAGGACCTCCAGATTATGAGTCTGTTGCTCTAACCAACTGAGCTACAAGTCCGGTGTGGGGCGAAAAAATGACACCTTTGGTGCTGGGATGCTTGGGGACTTTCGTCTTGGGCATGAGACCTTGGATGCCTTTTCTCGTGGGTTGTGCTACCAGGATTCGAACCTGGAATGACAGAACCAAAACCTGTAGTGTTACCATTACACCATAGCACAATCCTCATTATAGCGTCCGACTTAAGAGATGCACCAGAAGGGCTTCCTTTTGCCGAATGCGGGTGCAAAGTTATGGCTTTATTTTGGATTTCCCAAAAAGTTTTGAGAAAAAATGCGGAAAAGTTCCGTTTTTGTTTGGGTTTTATGAGAAAATCCCCTACCTTTGCATACGTTAAGATAATTTGGCATGTCGAAAGAGAAACCACTGATACATAATAAACGCAGGAATAAAATCCGTCTTCACCATGAGGGCAAGCACACGTTGCTGTATGCGGGTTGCTTGTGTGCCCTTATTATTTGTCTGGCATGGTTCGCCAAAGATGCGCTGAGCTGGGGCTCGTACATCATCATCGCCATTGTGCTGGTGGAGTATGGCATCTTGCTGAACTTCTTCCGTTGTCCGGTGCGGATGTTCAATGGACCAACGAACAAGTCGGTGGTGGCTCCTGCCGACGGTCACATTGTGGTGATTGAGGAAGTGGAGGAGACGGAGTATTTCCACGACAAGCGACTGATGATTTCCATTTTCATGAGTCTTACTAATGTACACGCGAATTGGATTCCATGTGATGGAACGGTGGTGAAGGTGGGGCATCAGGACGGCAATTATCTGAAAGCATACTTGCCCAAAGCGAGTACGGAGAACGAGCGTTCGATGGTGGTGATTCGCACGCCACATGGTGTGGAGGTGATGGCGCGTCAGATTGCTGGCGCATTGGCTCGTCGCATCGTGACGTATCCGAAGGAAGGTGAGGAATGTTTCATCGATGACCACATGGGCTTCATCAAGTTTGGTAGTCGTGTGGATGTGTATCTGCCCTTGGATTCAGAGGTGCTGGTGAAGATGGGTCAGGCGACTGTAGGCGATGAGACGTTGATTGCTCGACTGAAATAATCAAGAATAATGAAAAAGCATATACCTAATATCATTACCTGTTGCAACCTCATCTGTGGATGTATCGCAACTTATAGCGCCTTTCACCACAGTTATCAAGATGCCTTTATTTTCATTCTGCTGGGTGCCTTCTTCGATTTCTTCGATGGAAGGATTGCACGCGCATTGGGTGTGAGTGGCAAGTTGGGGTTGGAACTGGATTCGCTGGCTGACTGCGTGACCTTTGGTGTGGCTCCTTCAGCAATGATTTTCACATTGTTCAACCATGTGGCATATCCTTCGTTCATGGGCAACGAGTTTTTCTTCCATGTGATGCCTTTCACGGCTTTCCTGATGGCGGCGTTCTCTGCTGTCCGTCTGGCAAAGTTCAATCTTGACGAGCGTCAGCACACGGAATTTATTGGTATGCCGACTCCTGCCAATGCCATTTTCTGGGGGGCATTGATTTCCAGTTGTGAGGCTTGGCTGACCAGTCCTCGTTTCAATGCTTTGTTCCTCTTCCTGTTCATGATTCTGTTCTGCTGGCTGTTGGTGTGCGAAGTGCCGATGTTTGCGTTCAAGGGTCGTCTTTCATGGTCAAAGGGCTTCACTGAAAAGATGAAAATCATCTTTGTGGTGTTGGCTGACCTTTTCCTCATTTTAAGCGCAATCATCTGTGAAGAGGGTGTCTGGATTGGTTTGTCACGTGGTGCAGCTGTCAGCATCGGACTTTATGTCGTGTTGTCAATCGTGGCATCATATTTGCCTAAAGATGAGGAGTAAGGGGGAACGAACTCTCTTATTCTAAAACGACTGCACGGATATGTCAGCATTCTTAACAGCCTTATTCACTATACTTTTCATTGTATTTGTCTTTGTCCTCCTCGGCTTGTATCTGATGAGCCGATTGGTGGGTGGATGTGGCAATTTGCGTGCCATTTATCGCCTCTTCTCAGGAAAGGATACCAAAAATGCGCAGGGTGGTTCTGCCAAATCGTCATCATCGGGCAAGTCCTCGCGTACATATACTAATAAAGAGAAGGCAACAAAAAAATCTGCCCAATCATCTGGCAAGATGTTTGAGCAGAATGAGGGAACGTATGTAGAGTTTGAGGAGGTGAAGTGATTATTTGGGTCTTACCTGACCATCACCTTCAATCAACCACTTGTACGTGCAAATTTCTTCCAATGCCATAGGACCACGAGCGTGGAGTTTCTGGGTGGAGATACCTATTTCTGCACCTAATCCGAATTGTGCGCCATCGGTGAACGAGGTGGGCACATTGTGATAGACGCAAGCTGCATCCACCTGTGCCATGAACTGGTCGGCTGTGGCACGATTCTCTGTGATGATGCACTCTGAGTGTCCTGAACCAAAACGACGGATGTGACGGATAGCCTCATCAGCAGATGCAACCGTCTTGATCGCCATCGTGTAGGCCTGGAACTCTGTACCATAACTCTCTTCTGTCGAAGGCTTGAGCAATTCTGCTGGGTAGTTTCCCTGAAGGACTGCCAACGCTGGTTCGTCAGCATAAATGAGTACGTTGCTGGCTTTCAGAGGCTCGCAGATAGCTGGGAGGTCAGCCAAGCGATCAACATGAATCAGGGTGCAGTCGAGGGCGTTGCACACACTCACACGACGCGTCTTGGCATTGTTGATGATGCGTGCACCCTTCTCTGTGTCACCATCTTTGTCGAAGTAAGCATGACACACACCAGCACCTGTCTCGATGACAGGAACAGAAGCCTCCTGACGCACAAAGTCAATGAGACGCTTGCTGCCACGAGGAATCACCAAATCCACATAACCGTTGGCATGTAGAAGAGCACCTGTCGCTTCATGGGTGGCAGGCAAGAGGGTGATGGCATTCTCGTTGATGCCGAAGTCCTTCAACACAGATTGGATCAGGCCGACAATGGCACGATTGCTATCATCAGCATCTTTACCACCCTTCAGGATGCAAGCACTACCAGCCTTCAGACAGAGTGAGAAGACATCGAACGTCACGTTAGGACGTGCCTCATACACAATGCCAATGACACCAAACGGTACACTCACACGCTTGAGGTCGAGTCCGTTAGGCAAGGTTGAATGCTTCAACACCTTACCCAGTGGAGAAGGCAGGGTAGCCACATTGCGTGTATCACCAGCGATGCCCTCGATGCGCTCCTTCGTCAGTTTCAGACGGTCGTACATGGGGTTCGCAGGATCCATACGGCTGAGGTCTTTGGCATTGGCAGCCAGAATGGAATCGGTTTCTTGGATGGCCTTATCAGCCACAGCCAGCAACACCTTATTGATGGTGTCGTTGTCGAGCATTGCAAGGTCGATGCTTGCATCCCTCGATGCTTGGAATATTTCTTCTAACATAAGAATTCTGTGCAGGGGGTATTTGCCCTGTCGTTCATAAGTTTAACCAGTATGTCGTCTCTCTTTCCGTTGGCGATGATGACGCTGATGCCAGTGGATGCCGTCTGTGTGGCCACATTCGACTTGCTCTGCATGCCACCACGTCCAGCCGTCGATTTCTTGTCTTGGATGTACTCGTCAAGTGCCTTGCCTGGCTCAACCGTACGAATGAGTCGTGAGGTGGGGTCAGCAGGGTCACCTGTGAAGATGCCGTCAATATTGCTCAAAATGATGAGCATTTGCGACTGCATCATCTGGGCGATGAGTCCAGAGAGTTCATCGTTATCTGTGAACATCAACTCCGTCACAGACACAGTGTCGTTCTCGTTCACAATGGGCAAGACGTTGTTCTCCAGCATCACTCTCATACAGTTCTCCTGATTCTTGCGATGCTCTGTGTCAGAGAAGAAATTCTCCTTCGTTGTCAGCACCTGTCCTACAGCGATGCCATATTCCCTGAACATCTCGAAATAGCGATTGATCAGTTTTGCCTGCCCCACAGCCGAGAAGAGCTGACGCTGATCTACAGAGTCGAGGTCGTGCTGAATGTGTTTCAGTTCGCTCCGACCGCTTGCCACAGCACCTGACGACACGAGGATGACTTCATGCCCTTCGCTGCGCAACCAGGCAATCTGGTCCACCAATGCCGACATGCGTGTCACGTCCAGCGACCCGTCCTTGCGTGTCAACACATTGCTTCCTATTTTGATGGTAAGTCTCATTTGTATGGTATAGTTTTTATTTGAATCAATGGGATGATGGGTTAGCCACCAATGATGGCTTGAAGACCCTGCTTCTGCATGATGGACAACGCGTGTTGCTGCAGTTCCTCTGATGGGGCTTCCATGGGGATGCCGTCAGGGTTGTAACTGGTGCCCAGTCGTGCATGTTTGCCAATGCCCACATCGTGATAGACGAGCAGGTTCACCATTTCTGGTTGGGTGGGCAAGGATGCCAAGAACGCTGCCGAAGCTGCCAAGTTTTCATCGTTGGCATTGATGCCAACAATGAGTGGAATGCGAATCCAGAACAACTTGCCCATCTCGCTCAACAACTGGATGTTCGCCAGTATCTGTTCATTCCCCACACCTGTGTAACGTCGATGTTTCTCGCTGTCCATCAGCTTCAAGTCCACCAAGAACAACTCGCATCGCTCTACCACTCGCTTCACATTCTCAGGAGAGGCAAACAGGGTCGTGTCAACGGTCCGATGAAAACCTCTTTTGCCCAATTCGTCCAGCACCTCACACAAATAATCTGTGTGCATCAGGGGTTCTCCTCCACACAGCGTCACACCTCCACCACTTTCTTCCATCACCTGACGTTCTTTCTCCACCACAGCCATCAAGTCGTCCATCTTCCACTCCTTCCCTGCCATTTCCAAAGCGAGGGTTGGGCATTCATCCGTACACCTTCCACAAGCCACACAATGCCCCAAGTCCTTGATGCCTTCTGGGGTCAACACGAGGTTCTTCTCTGGGCACACCTCCACACAACTCTGACATCCGATGCACTTCTTCTTTGTGTACATCTTCACAGCCTTGTTCTCAAACCCTTCAGGATTGTGACACCACACGCATCTCAAAGGACATCCCTTCATGAAGATGGTCGTCCTGATACCTGGTCCGTCATTGATGGCAAACCGCTTGATGTCGAAAATCAGTGCCAACTTGTTTCCAATTTGGCTGCAAAGGTACGATTAAGTGAGAGAAAAACCAAATATAATTTGTTTTTATTTAGAACTCGTCGTTTTCCGTCCTCGCAATAATCTCGTTTTGTAGCTGTTCAGTCATGTCGTTGAAGTAGTCGGAGTAGCCAGCCACACGCACGAGGAGGTCTTTGTAGTCATCAGGCTGCTGCTGGGCATCGAGCAAAGTTTGGGTGTCAACGATATTGAACTGGATATGGTGACCACCCATCCGGAAGTAGGAACGGATGAGGGAAACGAGCTTCATGAGGTCTTCATCACGCTTCAGGAGTGAAGGCACGAAACGCACATTGAGCAGGGTGCCTCCTGATTGAGTCTGGTCGAGTTTGCCCAACGACTTGATGACAGCCGTAGGTCCATTCGTGTCAGCACCATGCGCAGGGGATGTGCCGTCGCTGATGGCGAAATGTGCCAGACGACCATTGACAGAAGCGCCACAAACGGAGCCAAAGTAGTTGTGACAAGTGGTCGAGAGCATATTCAGCTGGGTCTTTCCACCACGCGTGTTGGGATGTCCCTCGATGGCAGCCACCAGGTCATTATACACCTTCACGGCAATGCTGTCAGCATAGTCATCGTCATTGCCAAAGAAAGGCGTGCGATTGAGAATAAACTGACGAGTTTTTTCGAGTTGACAGTTGACAGTTGACAGTTGACAGTTGTCACCTCTGCCCCAGTTGGTGGCGACAGCTTTGAGGAGTTCGTCCATCGTGAACTTCTTGTCTTCGAAGACGTGCTTTTTGAGGGTGGACAAACAGTCGGTGATGGTGCCAAGACCTGTACATTGGATATAGGTGGTGTTGTAGCGTGCACCTCCACTATAATAGTCACGACCACGAGTGATGCAGTCATCGATGAAGAGCGACAAGAAGGTGGCAGGAGCATAGAGCGAGAACATGCGCTCGATGTAGTTGTTCACTGCCAGTTTCAGGTTCACGAAGTAGATCATCTGCTTGTGATAGGCTTCGTAGAGCTCTTCGTAGGAAGTGAAGGTACGTGGGTCACCCGTCTCCAAGCCGAGTTTCTTGCCCGTCATGGGATCGATGCCGTTATTGAGGGTGATTTCAAGAATCTTAGGGGTGTTCAGATAGCCTGTCAGGATGTAGGCTTCCTTACCAAAGGCACCCACCTCAATGCAGCCAGAACAACCACCTTCGTTGGCATCTTCCTGCGTCTTTCCCTGACGCACGAGCTCCTTCGTGTAAACGTCTGGATTGAACACTGAAGGATAGCCATGTCCCTGACGAATCACTTTGGCACCAGCCATCACGAACTCGTCTGGCGTCACCTCCGACACATGAATGCTCAAGCCTGGTTGCAACTCGTGCAGTTCCTCCTGAATCTCCAAAATGATATAGGAAAGTTCATTCACAGCATTATGACCAAACTTGTCGATACCACCTATATTGATGTTGGTGAAGTCGTTATACGTGCCCGATTCCAATGCTGTGATGCCCACCTTGGGAGGAGCAGGCTGGTTGTTGAATTTAATCCAGAAACAGGACAGCAGTTCCTTGGCCTTCTCACGCGTCATGGTACCCTCTGCAAGCCCCTTTTGATAGAAAGGATAGAGGTGCTGGTCAATGTGTCCAGGGTTCATGCAATCCCATCCGTTCAACTCTGTCACTGTGCCAAGATGCACAAACCAGTACATCTGTATGGCTTCCTGCATGTCGCGTGGTGCATGGGCTGGCACCCAATGGCACACCTCAGCAATCTTCAACAATTCTGCTTTTCGTTGTGGGTCACTTTCTGTTGCAGCCATCTTCTCGGCCAACTCTGCATGACGTTCTGCAAAGAGGATGGCAGCATCGCAACTGATGTCCATCGCCTGCAGTTCCTGTTGCTTTTCTGTGGCTTCAGGGTCATTGATAAAGTCGAGTTCTGACAAAGTCTTGGCGATGAGCGCCTTGCAATCGAGCAAACCACGCTGGTACATCTTACCATCCATCGCTGTATGACCACCAGCACGTTGTTCCATGAACTCTGTGAACACACCAGCATGGTAAGCCTCCTCCCACTCCTTGCTCACATGGCTGAAGATACGTTCGCGTTGGGTGCGTCCCTCCCAATAAGGGATGACCTCACGCTCATAGGTGTCGATGTCCTCCTGTGAGATGAAGTAGGGTTGCAATTCGCGATCGTTGAGTGTGTGGAGATCCTCAACGGTATGGCAAGTCAACTCAGGGAAGGTGGGCACAGCCTTGGGCAGAGGACCACGTTCGCCCACAATCAGTTCGTCCTCACCGATGTAGATGGTCTTCTTCTTGCAAATCTCATAGAAATTACGAGCACGCAGGATGCAGTTGGGCATCTTGCCGTAGTTTTCCTTGTAGAATGCCGTCTCAATGAGGGCACGTTCAATAGTGAGTGTTGTAGGGGTGTCAATACTCTGCTGGTGCAGACGTTTTACACGTTCATTCATGCCACCCTCGTTCTCTGGGTGCTGTAAAGCATAATTCATTTTGCTGTGCGGCTTGCGCATTGCGACAGTCGTTGCCATATCGTTCAGTGTCAAATGTGGGTGCAAAGGTACGCCTTTTAATTGATAAATGCTCATGGATAATTCATAAATTCTCCCATTCGGCATGATGATTATCTGTTATTTTTCATTTTGTACACTGATTATGTCAATTATATTTGCTACCTTTGCCGAACATTCAATGAAAAATGGAGAAAACACTACGTGAACAGATTATCGCTCTGGTGAAGAGTGAGGTGGTACCTGCTGTGGGTTGTACAGAGCCTATAGCAGTGGCATTGTGTGTGGCAAAGGCAACGGAAACCTTGGGTTGCGTACCTGAGAAAATTGATGTGCTTTTGTCTGCCAACATCCTGAAGAATGCGATGGGTGTGGGCATTCCTGGCACAGGGATGATTGGTTTGCCCATTGCGATTGCGTTGGGTTCGTTGATAGGAAAGTCGGCGTATGAACTGGAGGTGTTGAAGGATGTGACGGACGAAGCCGTGGAACGTGGAAAGGCGTATCTGGCTGAAAACCGCATCAACATCAGCTTGAAAGAAGGCATCACAGAGAAACTCTATATCGAAGTGAAAGTGAGTGCTGGCGATGAGACAGCAGAAGCCATCATCTGCACCAGCCACAAGGACTTCCTGTCTGTGAAGAAGAATGGGACATTCCTCTACGAAAAGCCCTGTCAGTCGGAGAACGAGGAGGGTGAAGAGTGTTCGTGGCTGACCCTTCGTCAGGTGTATGAGTTTGCCACCACTGCCCCCATTGAGGAGATTGAATTCATCCGTGAGGCACAGGTGTTGAACGAACGGGCTGCAGAGGAGTCCCTGAAAGGCAACTACGGACACACGCTGGGCAAGACCTTGACCCGTCCGTTGGGCAAGGGCATCTTTGGCGACACCATCTTCTCACACATCATTTCCTCGACGGCTTGTGCCTGCGATGCCCGTATGGCTGGTGCAAAGATTCCTGTGATGTCAAACTCTGGCAGTGGCAACCAGGGCATCTGTGCCACCTTGCCTGTGGTGAAGTTTGCAGA
>Ga0265300_10001082_pt1 | contig 26725 bp, 27 predicted proteins | sample AusTroGonzalo_MG_FD_193482 | JGI IMG/M metagenome (GOLD analysis project Ga0265300, IMG submission 193482) | Bovine rumen microbial communities from tropical cattle in Woodstock, Queensland, Australia - Gonzalo_03 | ecosystem: Host-associated > Mammals > Digestive system > Stomach > Rumen ...
CACAATAGAGGGCAGAGGCGTCAAGATCTTCGTCAATGACACCACGAAGCACGATCTCCTCGTTCCTATCAAGAAGATCAACACTGAGCAGGTCGTCAACATCGTCTACATGGGCGAGTGCCACATCTACAAGCGTGGATCCGTAGTCAACGCAAACTTCGACGGAAACGATGTCTCGTTCAAAGTTGATGTTGAAGATGGCGGCGCAAGATTCATTCTAGCAGACGGCAGAAAGATCACTGGATTCGACTTCGCTCGCTCTTGCACCATCGACGGAATCAAGATCGACAACGTGAACGTGATCGAGAATGCGCTCACTTCCAAGCCGAGAGCCTCTGTGGTCGTTCAGGTCGACACCGACTCAAACTACTACTGCTTCGACGAGCACAAGATCGGGCTCTTCCCATACATGGACGACATGGAGTGGTTCTACTGCATGGAGAAGATGATGAACTGGTTCTGGAAGGAAATCTTGGACGAGAAGGCCGCAAAGAACCAGATGACCAATAGAATCGTGTTCACTCGTGAAAACATGTTCTCTCACTTCATCTCTTACGCAAAGAAGCTCTATCTAGGCGCTGTCGTGGACAAGGACGGAAAGTTCTTCGGCTACGAGGAAGATCCGAAGAAGCACCTCAAGATTCAGGGCCTCATCCTCAAGAAGGCAGAGTTCCCGCCGTTCTGCCAGAAGTACGCAGTCTCCATCACGGCAGACGTTCTTCTCGGTTCAACGAAGGAAGACATCACGAAGAAGATTCAGGACGCTTACCTCTTGTTCAAGAAGGCTCCAGTCGAGGACATCTCAACCTCTCGCTCAGTCGGCGACAGAAACAAATACATGGAACACGAAACCGACTGGTACGTGGAACACGGATCGCTTGACCTTCCGTCCGGAACGCATCAGGCAGTCAAGATCGCTGAGATCTTCAACTACGTGATCGCGAAGGAGAAGCTGCCATACGACCCGCTCCAGAGAGGCTCGAAGGCAAAGTTCTTGTTCCTCCATCCGAGAAACAAATACGGCTTCGACATCATCGGATTCGAGCAGTGGCCAAGGGAATTCAACGACATCTTCGAGATCAACTACGACCTCACGTTCGAGAAGTTCTTCATGGCAAACTTCCACTCTCTGTTCGTCGTTGTCGGTTGGGCCGATGACAAGAAAGACTACATCGAGTACAAGATGACAAGCGCAAAGAAGCGCTTCCTGATTCGATAGAGTCTGTATAAATATCAGACTTACAGGAGAATAGAAACTATGGGAAAGATAACCGCAACAAAGATCAACGAAAGCTACTTCTACATCGAGGTCGACGATGGTGACCTCCTCTACGAGCTGGAAGATCGCTTCGCTATCTATCGCGACGGTTATCAATTCCATCCAGCATACAAGAACCACTCATGGGACGGTCGTGACCGTTACTTCAAGGTTCTTACGCACTATTTTCCGGTTGGTCTGGTCGGCGAGCTGGAGAAGTACTGCTTGCAGAAGCATCACCAGCTCTCTTTCGTCAACTACGAACCGAATCCGGAGTGGATCTCACGCGAGAAGCTGCGAGCTAACAACAGACAGATTCTAGCTGGATCCACATATACGGTTCGTGACTATCAAGAAGATGCAGTCTATCAGGCGCTCAACAACAAGATGGGCATTCTGGAGTGCTGCACCTCTTCTGGTAAGTCTTTCATGATCTACTTGATCCTGCGCAACCTGATGATGGAAAAGGGATTCAAGAAGATGATGTTGATCGTTCCTAACATCATGCTCGTCACTCAGATGTACAAGGACATGAAGTCCTACGGCTGGGATGACATCGACAATTGGGCAGAGATGCAGGACAAAGATCACAAACCTACATTCAACAAGTCTATTCTCATCACGACTTGGCAGTCTCTTCCGAAGAAGGACCCTGGCTTCTACTCCAAGTATGAGGCAGTCATCGTTGACGAGTGCCACGGCGCAAGAGGCATTCGCTTGAACGACTACATCAAGTACTGCATCAACGCTAAGTTCAAGCTCGGAACGACTGGTACTCTTCCGACATCGCTCTCTGACAAATACGACATCTTCTCGGTTCTCGGAAAGGTGCTCTACAAGATCACTTCTAAGGAGCTGATCGCGAGAGGCTTCCTTACCGACATCATTATCGCAAACATCTTCCTCCAATATCCTATCGAGTTCATATTGAGCAATCAGGAGAGAACGTTCCCTGAGGAAGTCAGAATGGTGGAGGAATATGAGAACAGAACCAAGATTCTCGACAAGATCTTCTCAGCGATGCCTCCGAAGCACAACATTCTCGTTCTGTGCAACCACGTCGATCACGTTGACAGCACAGCCGAGTACATCTCTAAGATCGCTCCAGATCGCAGAATAACGAAGATCACTGGATCTGTCAAAGCTGCTGAGCGTGAGTTCATCCGAGTCGCTGCTGAAGAGACTGACGGTCTCGTCATCGTGGCTACTTTCGGCACTATGTCCACTGGCGTCAACATCAAGAAGATTCACGAGATCATTCTGTGGTCGAACTCGAAGTCCAAGATCAAGGTTCTCCAGTCCCTCGGTCGTGGTCTCAGAAAGCACCCAGAGAAATCCAAAATCATCATTTTCGACATCGTTGACGACATGAGATACAAGTCGAAGAGAGGCAAGGTTCACTCTAACTTCCTCTACGAGCACTGGTTGGAGCGCTCAAAATACTACATTGAGCAGGAATTCAATCAAAAATCTCAGATTTTCAAGCTAGAATAAAAGCAAACTGCAAATCCTGATCTTCATATAAATAATAAAAACGATGGGCGCATGAGTCCATCAATGCATTTTAAGGAGATCAACATGGCAGTTAAATGGTCAACTCCAGGAATCGGTTTTAGAGAGATCGATAATACAGTGAGACCTAACGCAGACCCAGGCGATGGCATCGGCGCTATCGTCTTGAATGCGAACCGTGGTTATCCAAACCAGCGCATTCTCTGCACGACGATCGACAAGTTCCACGAGTTCTTCGGTACTCCAGACAATCCGAACCAGTATGGTCACTTCGCAGCTCAGGTCTACTTCGATCAGGGTGGCGCTACACAGCTCCTCGTCGTAAGAGCTACGATGGGTGATGAGGGCTACGCTCAGATTCAGTACCCGTACACTGACTCTTCAGACAAGAACAAGGATGCAAATTCTGAGACTTTGAGCTTCGTCGACAACGAGATGCTGAACAACATCAAGATTATCGACACTATCACGGATCAGTACAATTCTAGCATCGCTGGTGAGGAAGGCTTCACTCCGTATCCGGACTCACAAAACACATTCGAGTACTACGGAAAGTCAAAGAGAGCAATCGTTCAGGATATCTTCAACGAGTACAACGGCAACCCGACCGCTGAGATTTACGTATATCGTGACCGCTCAAAGAACAAGGTCGAGGGTGATGCATATCAGGTTGATCTGAGCGGTGCTGGATCTCAAAAGGGATTCCTTCTCGCAATTTCAGATGATGATCAGAGAGCGGTTGTCAAGAAGAAAGAGGCATTGGCTGTTAACGCAGATCCGAGAATGGAGCTCTACTACTATCAGGACAGCACTGAGTATTCTAGCGCTATCAGCGGAGATAATCGCAAGTTCAGAGAGACTGTTCTTCACGTTCCTGCAAAGTACAACCTGAAGGGAACTGAAGTAACGGCTATCTTCTATCTCCCGACGGTCACAGAGACTGATCCAACGATCGCTACGATCCTTGGCAACATTCCGCAGTCTGTAACTATCGACAAGAACGGTAGCAACGTAGAGCAGAAGAAATCTACGAAGGAGTGCTACAAGCTAGAGATCATCGACTGGGACGACGGCTACACGAAGAACTTCGTGGTAGAAAAGAGCAGCTTCGTAGAGCAAGATGCACTCGGCATCGAATACACAGAGTATGGAACTGCTGACAGCAACTTCATTCTAACCCTCGGCACACCGTCGATCATTCCGTGCAACTCTACTTCTGAGGCTGACAAGGCGAAGATCGCAGAAATCGCTTCTGAATACGGTCTTGATCCAGCAGATATTGCAAGTGATGCATACGCAATCATGGTCTTCTATCCTGCAAAGGACGATGTCGCTGAACCTCTCAGCATGCTTCTCAGAATGAAGTCTGAGTATAAGCTCACACAGGCTACAGGTTCTGATTCTGATGCTACGACAGGAATCGGAATCGTTGGAAAGAAGGCTGCTGCTATCAGATACAAGAACACTTGGGCACTCTTCCTCGAACACGGTCAGAAGAAGGTAACGACAGTTTCTTCTTACGGCATCAAGAATCCGGAAGAGCTCATCAAGCCGTGGCAGGTTGGCCTTGACTTCGACAGAGACACTAAGAAAGAGCTGGTCGACAAGATCATCGCTATCTCCTCAACGGAAGTCTTCGCAGATCCGTCTGGTAAGTGGAAGGATGGCTACACTGCATACAGCAAGACTGATGCACAGCCAGGAAACGGCGACCTTGAGATGTACCAGTCAAACCTCGGAAACCAGCTCGTCATCGGCGCTATCGGTCCTGGCGAATTCGGTAACGACATCGGCGTCTCGATCATCACCCCAGAAGCTGCTAAGATTCCAGCCCTCTACGGTCAGAACGCGTTCTCATGGCTCTACAAATACGACGATGAGGACAAGGTCGACGCTGCTTCAAAGGACTATCAGGACAACGAAGAGAATCTCACTTGGAAGAAGGTTTACAAGATCAATGTCTATGTCAAGCCAGCTACCAAGACACAGGCAGTATGGGGCTTCGGTCTCGACGCTCTCATGCAGTCTCCAGTCGAGTCATTCCTCGTCTCTAACGACCCGAACGCTAAGGACGACACGGGCAACAGCCTCTGGGCACCGTATGTGGTCAACGGCAACTCTAAGTACATCTACGTCTCTAAGAAGTCAGTCGAACAGGCTGTCAACTACAAGGGCGAGTATGCAATGCCGGAGCAGACCTTCTCTATCTACCAGTTGACTGGAGGTACAAACTCTAAGCTCAACAACGCTAAGGAGAAGATGAGAGCTCTCGACCTCTACCAGAACAGAAAGAAGGCTATCGCAGACTACATCTTCAACGTTGAGCCGATCGACAGTTTCTCTGGCCGTCAGAGATACAAGGCTCTTCAGGACAGAATCGCTCAGATCGCTATGAAGAGAAAGATGGACCTCGGTATCATTCAGGCAACCTCTAAGGAAGCTAAGACGATCCGCCAGAAGCTCTCAGAAGCTAAGATGTTCAGCTACGCAGACGGTTCATACGTCGCTGCATACGATGACTATGACAGCTACTTCGATCCGTTCACCTCTACTTGGGTCATGCTGCCGCGTTCAGTCGCAGGCGCAGTCGCATGCTGCTACATCGACACTCACGCAAATCCGTGGGAAGCTCCAGCAGGTGCAAACTACGGTCAGATCGCTTACTCTGACGGTCCGATGATCACGCTCGACGACGATGAGTTCGGTCAGCTCTACGACATAAACATCAACTCTACGCTCGATGTCCCAGGATATGGCGTTCTCTTGATGGGTCAGAAGACCATGTTGAAGAAGGAGTCCGCTCTCAACAGAATCGACATCCGTAAGCTCTGTAACTTCATCGAGAAGCGTCTTGAGCGCAAGCTTTTCCCGTTCCTCTTCATGAAGAACACGACCACGAACAGATCTGCTATGAAGACCGCAGTAGATACCTTCCTCGGAAGAATCCAGTCTGGTCAGGGCATCATCAGCAGAAAGGTCGAGGTCGTTCCGGATCCGAAGGACACGCATCTCGTATACGTGAACATCAGCTTCGTTCCGGCAGAAGCTATCGAGAGAATCGAAGTTACTCTCACTCTCAACAGAGAACAGAGCACTATCGTATCTGGCGACAGAACAGTTCCTCTCTAATACCAACTCGCTTTCGTTCCTCCGCAATGGCGGGCCTAACCACGGCCCGCTTTTTTGTGCGCTATAAATAAACTATGCTAGACATAACAGCTTCACCAGACTTCAAGAGAGTTGGCGACACGGTAGACGCAGGCTACTACGACATCACTCTCTACAACGAACCGGACTCTTATGAGTGCAAGGGTACTCACGCTATGGATCAGGCGCTGGAGAACTTTCTCCTGACGGCTCCTGGTGAGCGCCTGTTCAATCTCGGCTTCGGAAGTCCGCTGTATCTCATCCTCTTCTCAAAGAACATCGACAGAGAAGCTATACGCGAGAAAGTCTTCATTCAGATGGAAGAGTTTCTGAAGATCAGAATCGACAGATCCACAGCGGATCTGGGACAGACAGATGATCCGCACGTACTGACAATCCACTTCAAATACTCAACAACTGATGGAGTAATAACTAATCATGAATTCACTAGAAGATTTAGTAAATAAGGTGCTGAAGGAGTACAAGTCCTTCGACATCACGACTGTGCATCACGGCAATCAGTGCTATTACGATCCGACATCAGACACTATATGCTTGAACTTCGAAGTCGTCAAGCGCTATCTTGACTATTTCAAGATCCTTCACGAGTTGGCGCACAAAGTTCAAAAAGATCTTTCGCTACTCTACGGCAACACCACTGCGATAGAGCTAAACGCCAACAAGATCGCATCTGAGGCATACAAGAAGCTCGGCTTTCCCCTGACATTCGAAGTTACACGACACATCAACTACAACAACTTGAAGCAGCTCTCACCAGACATGACGGATAGAGAGATCAAGGTGAGAATCGCAAACCAGAAGGAACTTATATGGAGATTGTAGAGTTCGCAAAGAACGAGCTGAAGAAGTTCAACGACATCAAGATCGATCCGGTCCCGCACATCTACGAAGACAGCAAGCAGACGAAGTACACTTCAGTCACTACTTTTGTGAAGAACTACGCGCAGGAGTTTCCGAAGGAGAGATTAGCGGTTAGATGCGCTCTACGAGACGGCAGATCTGTGGATGAGATATTAGCCGAGTGGGACAAAAAGGGAGCCTACGCACGCCTTCTGGGCACCGAAATACACTCTGTGATGGAACATCTCTGGAAGGGCGACGAGAACAAGCCAGACTACAAGGCTATGGGCGAGTATGAGGGAATGGTCAAGGACTTCGAGTACCGCAAGGAGATCTGTGAGGATCTATACGAGAAGATGAGAAAGATCTATGTTCCGATAGCGAACGAAATCATCGTCAACGATCCGTCACTCGGCCTAGCAGGAACAATCGACTTTGTCGCATACAACAAGCGCACGGACACCATCGACATCTTGGACTGGAAGACGAGTAAGCAGTTCTCCATGTCATCAGGAAACAAGATGATGAAGTTTCCGTTCGATCATTATCCGAACACGAACGTCTACGAGTACTCACTGCAGCTCAGCCTATACAAGTACATCGTCGAGAAGTACACAGACATAAGGGTCAGCGAGCTCAGACTCTTCCAGATTCCTGGAAAGGGAAAGATGAAGACTGCCAAGTGCGCCGACATGACAGATCTGATCAAGAAGCATCTGGTCGGATCAGAGCTCATCACAGAAGAAAATCGTGACTTGGAAATCTTACAGTACATAAAATAAGTATATTTAGAATATGGACATCTCTTCGAAAAACCCTTACCCGAGCTCGGCGCTCAGTAATTTCGCAGCACACTCTTTTGTGCTGGACGGAGTTCGTTGCGCATCTATGGAGGGATTCCTGCAGTCGCTAAAGATCAGGGATGTTAGCAAGCAGAAATACTGCTGCCTCCTCGTCGGCTGGACCGCGAAGAAGTTCGGTGCCAACTACAACGACTGGAAAGCGAGACAGAAGCTCTACTGGAAAGGCGCTGAGATAGACCGCCACAGCAGCACATATCAGATTCTTCTCGATCGAGCATACGATGCGCTCGGCCAGAACAAGGGCTTCCAAGAGGCGCTGAAGGCTGCTGGATCAGAGAAACTCACGCATTACGACGGAGAATATAAAGATACACAGACGGTTTTGACACCTGACGAGTTCATAAAGAGGCTCGACTGGCTCCGCGAAAAGCTGTTTGGAATAATCATGGAAGATAAAAGAACGGAAAAAATGAAAAAATTCTTGAGATAGGGGTTTACAAACGGTGCGGAATTACCTATATTACAATCGTAATCGTTAATCAACCTCCTTTCAAGGACTTTCAAAATGAATAACACCGAACTCTTCTCCGCTCTCTTCGGCCGCCACAACATCCAGATCACTACCGCTAAGGCTGGCCATCCGTTCCGCAAATCCGCTTGCACCAAGGACGCTCTCCTCGCGGAAGGTCTCGACATCGAAAAGATGGTCAAGATCACCGAGTTCGACTCTTACGCTGGCAACGGCTATGACTTCAAGGAACTCTACACCAAGAACGCTGGTCACGAAAAGGAAGTCAAACGTGAACGCAACAGCAACTACCACTGGGTAAAGGGTTACGAAGGAATCCTCGCTCAGAACGAAGAAACTGGCAAGATCTGCCTCCGCATCTACACGGACAAGGATCACAAGTCCCGCTCTCACTACCTCCTCGACGGCAAGAAGTGGGATGACAAGGACTCCTACGCTCAGTACCTCAAGCCGAGCCGCAACATCAATCCGGAAGCTAACGGCTTGACTCCGGTCTCCATCGACATCGACAACATCATCTCCATGAAGGTCGACGGAAAGACCATCATCTAATTTGTTTCACCGAACATACGGTAGCGCCAGACTTAACTTGGCGCTGCTTTTTGTTCACTTTCCCAAAAGGAAAAATCAAAATGGCAATCGCCCGATATAATCTCAGGATCAACTCCAATGGTCTCACCCTCATCGCTCTTCCGACTACGACGAAGTCGAACGGGCACAACTGTTGGACCCTCCCGAACGATCTCATGACGGGTAATGACCCCGCTACTGCGGTCAAGGAACTCTTCGCCTCCCTCACTGGTGGCTTGGACATCAATGAAGTCGCGAAGAACAAACTCGAATACGTCCAGCGAGTGGACGAAGACAAGGTGAACTATCGCACCGAAGTCGAACTCGCTGAACCCATCAACGTGAGCATGGCTACTTCCGAGCTCGTCCGTTACGACAAGACGAGCAACATGAAGATCCCGAAGTATGTCAAGTTCAAGTGGGTTCCGTCCGATGAACTCTACTACTGGCTCACCCGCCAGTACTGCCGTCTCGAAGATATCCGCATCTCCTACTTCTATCCGGACAACGTTCGTCCGCGCTAAGGAGGACCTATGACGGATCAAGAGATCAAGTCTATGGTCGAGCAGAAGACGTATCGTGAAGCTCGTGAATCTATCCAAGGGATGGAACAACACGAACTTCAGATGCTCTACTACTGGGGCCACCGCCTGCAGAAGTTCATCTTCTCTTCGGCTGCTAGCACGCTCCTCAAAGAGCACTACGGCGTAACTCCGAACTACGAACTCTGCACAAACAGAATGTCGGAATATACCTAAGCTACCTTTTATTCCGAACTGACTCTCGTTCTATAAATAAGTTAGAACGAGAGTTTTTTGTATAACTAACAGGAGATAAACTCATGGCAAAACAGATCGCAACTAACAACACAGAACTCGCAGCTCAGCTGACCTCCACACTCAACGGTCTTCCAGCAGCAAATCCAAAGCCGACTCAGCCGTTCGACATGGGCGACAATCAGGCTCAGACGACGAAGGAGACTTTCGATGCGAGACCGGAAGAGAACAATGCTCCTGATGTGAGCTACTTCCTCTATGACACGGAAACCGAATTCATCTACGAGCTTCCGATTCCTGGCCTCAGCAAGGAAAATGTGAAGATCGATCTCGTTGATGATTCGATGCTCTCTGTTGAGATCAACGAGAATGGTGGATATGATCTCGGAAGAAAGCTGTTGATCGGACCGAAGGACGGATCCGACACTGTTCTGAATCACGTTCTCAACGGTGTCGCAGGATTCAAGTCACAGATTCCGCCGAGCGCAGATCCTGAGAAGATCGAACCGAAAATCGAGAACGGACTTCTTCAGATCAAGATCGCTAAGAAGACTGTCAAGAAGAAGAGCATCAAGATTCTCTAAGAGGAATAAATGGACTTCGCCACTATCTACAAGGCAGCGTTCAAGACACCTAAGCCGACTTATGAGTTCACACGAATGAAGTTCGTATGGATCATCAACACGTATGTGAAGACGAATGTGCTGAACAACATCGGAAAGACACAGTTCGCTGTCAGTGGCCAAGTCGAATATCCTCCAGCTAGTCCCGTTCCGTATGAGGCTCCTCCTGACAGTGGTCCTCTCAGCGGAGCAGTGATAGCAGCGACTCCAGGGCTTGTGACTGAGATCGAGTATGATCTGGTGGCTGCGGCTGCACGAAATGACGGAAAAGCGTTCTGGCCGAAGTTCTTCAGGTTGATCGGAACAGGACTCTCAAGATCGACATTCATGATCTGTCCATTGATTCCGGATCCAGCACAGCCAGAGGTGCCGCAATACTCTACTCCGTTCTTCTACTCGACAGAGGTGATGAGCGCAAACGGAAGCTTCTACCAGACCTTTGGACAGAACTTCAACATCTCTCAGTTTCTAGAAGACTGGGAGAAAGCTGGAGAAAAGTTCAGAGATGAGATAATGAGTCTGAAGATTCAAGAACCTGAAGTGCTAGCCGATCATCTCGGAAAGACTGTGAAGGTGACGGCGAACAAGACAGGAATCTTCTGGCGACACTATCAGGGCGCTATCAAGCCTTCTTATATGCTATATCCAGGAACCTTAGAGGGCTGGGTCATAGGATCAATCAAATACGAATGAGGAATTTATGCAAGACGTACCCGAGACATTCAACAAAAATCCAAACCTTGCCACTAAGAACAAGTACGCGATGGTTCTCAGCAACTTTCCGAACTTGTCTCCGTTTCCAGACAACCTGATCGATCTGACCTGCTTCAGCTCGAACGTGAAGTCTGTGAACCTTCCATCTAAGGTCATTCAGAATCTCTACTCTCCGTTCAAGCACGAGAGACAGATTCACCCGAATCCGAAGGGCGCAAGAGATACGAACGTCTTCACGGTCACATGGCTTCTCGATTCCAAGTTCATGAACTACTATCTCTTCTCGAAGTGGGTTGACGGAACTCTCTATGGCGTAGAAGCAAGAGAAAGAGAAACCGAACCGAGTCCTCTTCTACGTGACAACTGCATCGAGCGTCTCGATGTCTATGCTCTGGACAACACTGGAAGGATGCCTACTGCAAAGGTCTCTTTCCACAGAGTATTCCTGACAGGTCTAGGAGATCTTGATCTTGAGTTCGGATCTGCTGACATCGCAAGCTACACGACTACATTCGAATATGAGCAGTTCGGAATCACCGCACAAGCAAAGAGAGCCGATGGCTCTCTTGTACTCGAACCCCTAATCGCTGGTCCGATCACTACTGCTGGTGTTCCAGTAGCTTAGATCTCAGGAAGGAAGAAATCACTTCCGAGCGGAACTTCTGGGAAGATCTCAGCTCCACACTTGCACTTGAACTTCGCATTTGCCCTTGCGCCAAATGCGAATTTTTTTAGATGCGACATGAGACGTGCATAGTCTTGTGCGCTGCCCTTTCCGTCTGCGAAGTACGTGTAAGCTTCGTAAGTGATGCACGGCTTACCGTTGATGGCCTTGATGTGGGATGCGACAGTCATCACGTCAGTGTCGATCTCTGCTCCGTAAGCAGGGTTCATCTTGGTAGCTTCGATCTCTCGCTCATCTCCGATAGTCGGGAAGTCCAGGGTCAGAACATCGCCGTTGACCAGCGTCAGCTCTTTTTCGAGCTCCTTGTCTGCGTATAGGACGTCCAGATCCTTCAGGGTGTAATCATACCACTTGACAGATCCGCACTTCTTACACTCGCCAAACACCTTCATGGGGATGCCGTCGTAAGTGATGTCACGTAGATAGTACACGAGCCAGAGACGGTCGTTGAGCTTGATGTTGTCGATGTCTATGCCCTGAATTCCAGCAGCGAGCGCTCTGTTGAATGTCTGGTTGATAGTCTTGACGGTAATCTTCGAGAGATTCTTCATCTCGATAGCGCTGAGCTTCTTTGCGTAGAGGTCCTGAGAATAGTAGCGGCCTCTGGACGGAAGAAGATCTTTGTTGATGAGAATAGTTGATGGCGCTTTCTGCACCGGAGCTTTGATGTTGTCGCGGATGGATTGCATAAGTTACTCCTGTTAGTTACTTTCTATTTATAATGAAAGATTTTTGAGTTTTCCTATTTACGAATTCTCATGAAAATCCTATATTTTACGTGTAAAAGAAAAGGACCTAACATGAAGAACTACACCGCAAAACAATATGAAATGATGGAAAACAAGCTCAAGAACCTCGCTAACGGCGAAGTCTTCAAGCTCAACAAGAACGATGCCTGCCCCATCGAAGTAACACTCAACAAGAGACGCGGATTCAAGGATTCATGGAGACTTCAGCTCATTGACGCTGAAACCGACGACACTCTCATCACTATCACTGGAATCGAAGCTATCGCCTACCACAAGATGGTTGAAGGGATGCTGGAAATGATCGAAGACTGGGACCGAGTAACTAAGGGCCACTTCGCTTCTCTCGCTCACAAACAGGGTCTTGACTACTAAGGATGTGCAATCATGGCTTATGTATCTTACACAGAATCTCAGATCTCCAGAATGATTGAAAAGCTCCGCAAGACTCCGGACAAGACTCCGTTCAAGCTCAATCAGCATGAACCAGACGCATTCAATGTTCATCTGGTTCGCACTCCTCACTCCATCAGTCTCGTGGACACGGATGGTCATACTGAGATGATCTCTGCTTTCGGTTGGCACGAAAACGACTCTGTCCTTCGTGAAATCGTTCTCTCTATCCAGAACTATATCAATCACTGGGAAGATGCCGTTGAAATTCACAATCGCGACATTACAATTCACACACAAAACCTTACTCGACAAAAGGAGGCAAAAAATGCCTAAATCTCACAAGTATATCCTCTACACTCATCACGACCGCCACGTCGAAGACACTCATGAGACCTATCCGTATAACGAAGAGAACTGGGATCTCGCCAAAGAGAAGTGCCGTCGTGACTGGGGCACCGAGACTCCTGGCTTCGCATCTACTGGCAAGGGCTATGTAGAAGCGGAATCTGAGAAGTTCTACAAGTGGACTTGGGACGGCAGCGACTCTTACTACTCTACCGTCGAAATCGTGGAAAAGTTCCGCAAACCCAAGCTTCCGAGTTATAACAAAAATGGTTGATCTTAACATTTCAAAATCTTAGGATATATAAAAATCTTAGGATGAGAATTTAGATCTGTCCAAAACCATCTATATTTAACACGTAGCAATCTCCTAGATTGACTATCGAGACGAACTTCCTGGTCCTTAGTTCGTCTCAAAGCGGATCCGGCTTCACCTCCTTTGTCCGGATCCGCTTCTTTGTGTATAAATACTTTGATATGAAGATCGAAGTGTTCAAAGATTATGGCCAAGCTCTCCGTCAGTTCGACGGAACTTGGAAGTTCGACAGCGAGAACCATCGAGATGGTCCCACTGCCGCATACCGCAATTCTCCCTACAGCAACAAACTAGCTCCGGAGCCGAAGGATCGTGCCGGAACGATCTACTTTGACAGCCAAGCTGCCGCTGTGAAGGTATACTCTACTCAAGAGAATGTCGTAATCGACACCAACAAGCCAGTCGTATATGAATCTTCGATCATCGGAACATACACTGCCTTCGAGAAGAAAGAGGAAGACACTTCAAATGTTCCAGACCTCTCGACGATGTCTGGAAGCAGAGCAGCAGCTGGTTACAGAAATTCAGACACACAGAGAACCAAGTGGCACTTCGAAGCAATATACCGTGATGACGCTGGAATCGATGGCGAAGTCTACGAGCTATACGACGTAAGCACCGACACGACGATTTTCGGATATTCCAGAAAAGAATCGACTGGACCATACTGGTTCTCTCAGCGCTCTAACGGATTCGATCTGACTCGCGTGAATGTGAAGTTCACTCAGTCTCAATATGACAAGTGCGCATACAAGATCGAGATCGACATTGATCCATCACAGCTAAAAGAACTCGGCATTCTTCACGCATGCAACGAACACTTCTCATATCTCAGGCTGGGAATCCGCATATTTGACATTTCTGGCAACGTTCTAGAGCACGAAGTTGAAAAGACCTTTGTACTATTCCACGTTTCTAAAACAGAGCTTCTAAAGGACGTTAGACGCCTCGGAATCGACTTCATAGACACATATCCGCCAAACATGTTCGTTGAAGAGGACATGATCGGCCACACGACTATAGAGGTGACGAACCCGAACCTCACGCTTCTTGAATATGGATTCAGAATCAAGATAGGACTCCTTGACGGATCTATCGGCTACATCAGCGGAGACACTGAGCAAGACGAGCCAGATGTCGCTCATCAGCTCGTTGACGGAATTGACACAAGCGGATATGTCAAGGCCTACGCATATCTTGACGGAGAATTCGGAAACGTAACCTGCGAGATCGGTGGCGAGACAGTAATCGTAGAGCTTGACAAAGACTTCTGCGCCGAGCTCAGAGGATTGACCTATACTGAGGGCAAACTCGGAAGATTCATCGTAGAGTGCGAGAGCAACAAGAGAAAGCTCTACATCGAGCCGTTCGTTCCATCCGTTCTGAAGCACGAGGGAATCTATGGACTCTGCAAACTTCTAGAGCGCTTCCTCAACACGATGTACACGCCGTTGAGCGGAGACTGCCGCATAGGCATCTTGGAGAAGATCGACAGAATCTCTCACTTCAAGGATCCTGACACATGCGAACCTGAGCTTCTGACCAGATTCGCAGACGAGCACGGATCAGAACTCGCGTTCAACCATGACGACGTGAAGAAGGCAGCTGAGACACTCAGAAAGTACTTCGCTGACGAAGACTATGACACTGAAGAGATCGTAGAGCAGATTTACAGACGCTACTACTCAATTCTCCCATACATCGACCGCTGGAAGGGAACTGACGAGTCAGTCTATCTTCTCTATCGTGTTCTCGGAATAAGCGCTACGGTCGTTCCGTTGTGGGAGGGACCGAATGGAGACATGGTCCCAGAGGAAGAGGCTGGCGATGACTATCGTCTGTCGTCTCACATCAGAATAGCGCTCAAGTCCGACAAGATCAAGCGCAGAGACATGGTCTCTCTGTCCAACTTCGCTATCAAGGCAGTCAAGTCGATCCTTCCGGTCGTCCGAGTAATTTCTGAAGTCAGAGCAGACGATGAGACAGAGTCAGACGCGACTATCACTATCACTGTCGTCAAGGATCAGGTAGAGGAGCAGAGTAAGAAGATCGAGAAGATTCTGTTCGTATGGGCGCCTAACTCACTCAAGAAGGCAGTCAGCCACGACAGCTACTACACGGTCGAGCTTGACGCATACCCTGGAGCTGGCGTAGAGGTCGGACATACAGCTGCATCTTCGTCTGAATATCCGATTCCTGACTATGCAGGATTCTACTTCAGCAGACTCAAAGACTATCTGAAGACATTCAAGAAGAGCGACGTTACATTCACTATCACGAAGAGAGTCAACGATGCTTGGGTGCCAGACATCGACTGCAAGTTCATCGTCAAAGACATCAAGCTGATCCGCAACAAGATCGTGCTCGAAGTCGATGGAAGCAAGTCAGAGATAAACAAGTTCAACACGAACGTTGAAGATTCTTCGAAGTACCTATCAATCGGATTCCTGTTCACGAGACATATCGAAAACTACTGTGAGCCGATAACGCTCAGCAAGTATCAGTCATTCGATGCAGCTCAGACTCCTGACGAGGACGCATAATGAGAATAGACAGCATTCAGTCAAACATCGCCATGAGACCGCTTGGAAACTTCCTTTTCAAGTGCGAATTCTCTAACACTCTCGGTGACACCATCGTGAGCAAAGATGTCCTGAATGAGAAACTGTTGCAGAAGCTGAAGTACTCAGTCCTCTCGCTCAACATTCCGAGAATGGAATCACAGCAAGCAGACAATCTGAACTACGGATCCTTCTTCATCACATTTCCGTTCTTCTCCACTGAGAAGAAAGAGATGACGATGCGATTCTACGAGACGGACCAGATGGAGATCTTCAAGCTCTTTACATATATCCTCAGCAAGACACGTTGGAAGGCTTCTACGATGTTCCGTTGGGAACAGGCCGACCTCTATGTGACGGTTACGATCTACGACCAGAGAAATCTATACGGCTACGGTTACAGAGCTCTATTCTCTGAGACTTATGCCCTGAAGACGGTGAAGGTAGAACAACCAGAGTTTTCCAGAACATCTGATGTGACTCTTCTCGAGACGACGATCAAGTTCAACACCTGCCAGAACAAAAACTACGACAGAGGCGCTATCACTTCTATCGACGCTGCAGGCGAGTTCGAAAAGTATGACAGCGCTGCTGACAACGCATTCATAAGCGCTGAAGAGATGGGCGACAGAATCGCAAAGCAGTTCGAAGCCTTCTATCAGAAAGAGATGGAAGAGATGTACAAGAAGCAACTCCCCATTCCCAATCAGACTGGAAGCAATCCTCTATTCAGCGCCGATCGTAGAATAGCTAGAGATACATGGCTCACATCTCTGGATCTGACTGCGAAGAAGGCTGAAGATCGTGGAAGTAAATACGGGCACAATCGAATTCTATGTGACGATACGACTGACTGTTCTGAGCTATTCACTGAAGCATTGGTGAACGCTGGATATGCAGACGTTGTCGCTAAATACGGCGGAAGAAATCCTGATGGATCCTATCGTCTTGACACTGACGCTATCAAGCGCATGATGGAAAATGAAACCGAGCTATTCGAGAGAGTAGAAGTTAAGCAGGGTGAGAGCGTAGAAGCTGGAACGATATTCGTCAGAGACAAGAAAGAGTTCGGCGATAAGGCTCACATATTTGTCAATTCTGAAGATATTCAAAGTCTTGGAAGCACCGAGAGAGTCAAGACGATAGAAGCTACCACCGACAACGGCGGAGCAGTAGGAAACACTGATAGAAAGTCAACTTACTTGACTAATAGCGGTTACACGGCATTCAGGTTGAAGTCACTCCCTGGAGAGAACGGAAGAGCTATGGTCTCTTCTGCTGAGAACACGGCTCTATTCGGTGCACAGAGCACAGCTAGAGTTACTACAGTTACTACTCTTCCGCCTGACAACTTCAAGGAATTAAAAGAGAATCCAGTTGGATCTTTCAACGCCACAGAAGCGCTTTTAGACGAGACACCGACAGCTAAACCGAAGAGGAAGTGATGCAGTACAACATCTTTCAAAATGACTTCTACGAAGATGGCCCTGGCGTTCCTTGGGCCTACCGCTTGACGATTCGTCTCGGAGAACCACCGATTCCTATCGAGATTTTCGAGAAATCTGTCAAGGATGTCAAGCTGCCAGAACAGATCCTGAACACGCACAATGCGTTCTTCGGAGGAATGACGTTCAAGATTCCTACGAGATACAAGAACACTGGCGAGTTCAATATCACTTTCAACGACAACAAGCTTCTCTCGGTATACAAGTCTATTCTGAACATCTTCAGAAGATCTTACGACAACAGATTCGATGCGCTCGTGGATTCTAACGGCAACGAGTACCAAGCGAAGTATAGCGACATGTCTCAGCCTCTCTCACTCGTGGTAGAGATTCTGGATCCAGAGGTGATGGCGAGAGTCGTGGATTCACAGCTCAACAAAGACTTCGAGCTAGAGACGAACGATCCAGTGGTAGTCGCCATCTACACGTTCGGCGACTGCTTCTTCAAGGACATCGAGGATGTAGAGTTCGACTACAGTTCAGAAGAGATAGTCGAGTGGAGCATTCCTGTCGTGTTCAACTCTATCGACATAGAGTACCCAGGAAAGAGCGAAGCTGAAGTCTCAGACATTTCAGACGATGCTACCAGCGATGTCAGTCTGCCCGCTAACTCTTCGAATTCACAGCAGAAGTGGGACGGCGTTCCAAAGCGTGTCGTCAGCGAGAACATGTATGGCAACGGAAAGGGTACTGGTGGATCTGGATTCGGAGACGGATCAGGCACTGGAAACGGAACTGGTGGAAGTGGATCCTCTGGCACCGGAAATGGTCAGAGCAGCACCGGAGGCGCAGGAAAGGGCTCTAAGAACGGTTCTACCGACATACCCTATGATTCACCTGAGTACACTGGAAAACCGTCTGCAGGACCTGTTTCTGACGCAGGAAAGGAAGATATTGACGGCATATCAGAACCTAAAGTCGTCGGAAAGACTAAAGCCAACGGAACTAACGCAGAGAGCGCAGCAGAAGCCAAGCTCAACAAGAAGGACGCTAAGTTCGCTAGCAAGGCGAAAGATATGTTCGGAGAGGACGAGTACAACAAGGCTAGCGCTGCTGAGAAGGCTGAGATGCGTGGATTCGCTAGAGAAGAGGTCGCCAAGGAGAAGGAAGACGCAAGACTCGAAAAGATCGTCAAGTCTAAGTACGAGAATCTTGACGAAGAGGGCTTGGAGATGCTCAAGTTCCGTGAGGCTAACCCTGGAATCGACACTATCGAGGGTGCAAACGCTTACAAGTACAAGCACACTAAGAACGGCGTCTACGACTCTACTGCGAAGAGAAAGTATGACGAGTATTGGAAGTGGAGACAGACGACTGGCTCCGACATCTAAATAAATAATATATGGCTCAAGGAATATACAATAGAGAGACTCTCTTTCAGAAGAACATCGTGAACGGAGTCAAAGAAGCTGACATGGGAAGCATCGACTTTCCAGAGCTTCTCGCTAGCGACGTCTACAGCTGGACGCTAGTCAAGAGAGAAGAGCAGTGCCGTCCAGACCTAGTCAGCTATCGTCTGTATGGAACTGACCAGCTATGGTGGTTGATCATGTGGCTGAACGGAATATCAGATCCGTGGCACGATCTGATGCCGAGAGTCGCTCTCAAGTATATCCCGAAAGACCAGATCGACAATGCGCTGAAGTATGAGTTGACGAGGTAAGAATGGATCCGCTGTTCTCTGTGAAAGACTACATGACTGTCAAGTCGTTCAAGCTGAGCGACTGTTACAGTGTAGAGATTTTCGACAGAGAGCCAGCATGGAACAATCACCTCGATGAGCTGTTCTCTGAGTCGGACAAGAAGGAATATGGAATTGTTCCATCGAACGAAGAGGACGGCTACAAGGGCAGAACATTCTACTTCAAGAACTGCAGGAAGTTCAGCAATCCGAGCTATGAGCCGAAAGAGGAAATCGTAAGATTCTGCAACACCACACGCGTGGTCTACGTTCCGAACGATTCAGCGCCGCAGCCATTCAAGATCGATCTACACGAGACTGAGAGACGCTTCGCTGAGAAGTTCATCAAGTACTGCCTTAGAAAGAACTTCTACGACGAGAATCTGGACCGTAGTGGAAGCACATACGCGTCAGCAGATCAAGAGGTCGTTCCTGGAGATGACTACAATCCGTATCGCTACATCGACAGGATCCTCGTCCATGTATGGGACAATCAGTTGAAGAAGATAGTGCTGACTCACAAGTTCCAGAGCTGCCGTCTTGTCGACTACGACTACAAGAAAGATCTGTCGTATGAGGAGACTAAGTTCGTTGAGCCGACTCTGTCATTCTCATTCTTGAAGTATTCGATAGACCCAGAACCAGACAATTGAGAGGAATAGATGGAAGAGAACGACTACAACATTTTCACTAGCGAGATGGATGTTCTGGCAGATCCAGCTAGAACTGACCTCTTCTCCGTCAGATTCTACGATAGCTCTGGATTCAACTATCGCTACAGCACTGAGGAGACTAGTAAGTTCTTCCCGTCTAAGGCTACGCTTCCGAAGCAGGACAACGTTCTCGCTAAGCGCTGGTATTTCGGCACATATCGTCAGGACGTGATAAACTCTGACAGAGGCGGAGAGACAAACCTTGAATTCTACATGCGCTGTGATTCATCTTACAACATGAAGATGGTTCAGTTCTTGGGCGTTCCTATCGGAAATCAGTTCTTGGACGAAGAGCAGCGCTACAAGCATGTCGAGTTCAACAAGAGATTCGACAAGATAGAGATCGTCACTCGCTACAACACTCTCGAGGACGGCGAAGTCTACACGCTATACAACTGTAACGTGAAGACCGTCCAGTTCGGTGAGCTTGACGCTTCAAACAACGAGCTGAGAAGACTGACAGCTACAGTGACATACGACACCTTCGACGTTAGACCAGTAGAGGAATAGGATGAACTACAACATCTTCGAAAATCCGTTCTATGACACGAAGCCTGCGCCAAAGTGGGCTTTCACGGTCGAGTTCATGCTTTCCGAAGATATGAATGTGAAGGTGAAGGAGAAAGAGCTGCCAAACGATCCGCCTGAATGGCTGAACAACTTCTACAAGTTTCTCAACAGCGGAAAGCCGTTCGACAAAGAAGAGTGGATGGACAAGCTGTCGAAAGCAGTGGAGAAGATTCCTGTCAAGCATGCTCAGGCAGATGACACGATAATGCTCTACTTTCCAGCTTACGCTCTGACATTCAACAGCAGATACAACCAGTCTGGAGAGCTTCCAGTAACATTCAACGACAACAGAAAGCGAGAGATCCGCTACATTCTGGAACAGCTTCAACACGCAAAGGGATTCAACTATCAGGATGACCCTGGCGATGACTCTGTGAGACCGACACTTCCGTCATGCTTCTATTTCGACATGCTGGTCAGAATCTACGATGTCGACAGAGTAGCACAATACGATCCGACGAAGGGACCAGATGAGGTAGCTGAGAAGGGAACTGTGATGTCATTCCTCTACGAGAACTGCTACGTGTCAAAGATAGGTCAGGAAGACAACACGTATGAGAGCAAGGAAGAGGTCAGAAAAGTTGAAGCTACGATAGTTTATAACGGCATTAAGCCATTGGATTGATCAAGATAGGAGTATAAATAAACCATGAGCAAGACATTAAAAGATTTGACAGTAGAAAGTGTCACAAATTCTCTCGGTCCGAGAGAATTCCCTGGCAGCATCCTTTACGGCTCTACCTCTGAAGCTGAGCCGATCACTGACAAGTGCACGGTGGATCCTCACAGACACCACTACTACGTTGACAAGTACTCTGGACTCGGCAAGACGGACAGAGCAGGAATCGACGGACACATGCACTTGGTTATCAACAACGAGATCATCGCTGGAAATCACAGACACACGCTTGAAGAGCCGCAGGGATCTACGACCTCTATCAACAATCTCGAAGACCAAGAAGGCATCTGCGTTCCAGTCTTCCAGACAGAGCTCAGCAAGCAGAAGTAAGAAGTAATTTCCTATCCTATTGGAGATCCGATGGCAACTATTCGATACAATTACGCTTTTCTAAAAGACTCGGACGTGGCTAACAACCAGTCTAGAGGCATTTCACTTCAGTTCAACGGATACGCACTCCTATCAGCACCAGAAGCTACGACGATCCAGAATCTGTTTGAGACAGAATCATCTGAGACTCACTACAACACTGGTAACGATCAGGGTGGAATAAAATATGTCCCGAGCTTGAATGATTTGATTGACGCAGGCGTAACTGTCCTCTACCGCGACATCAACTACACTGTGAATGGCAACAGAGCTAGAAGCGCTGACCGCAACTATGAGTCAGCGCTCAAGAATCCTGCAGCTCACATGTTCCAAGACATCGTCGTTAGAGCAGCTGACGAATACAAGCTTGAGGATAGAACGGGAAGATCTAGCGGTCAGACTGAAGTTCAGATTCCGGTCTACGACACCATGTTCGGAAACCGAGTCAATGGACTATTGAGAGTTGACGGCATTCTTCTCTATGGTCAGGCCTACAACAAGGACTTCTACTCAGAAGTTCAGCAGGGCAAGATCGAGAACTCTACTCCGATAGGCATTATCTACTTCCAGGAAGGCAATAGTCCAGAGATCGATCCTTCTTCAACCACATCAAAAGACAAGAGCGTAATCAGATTCCTTCTTGGAATCATCGCTGCTTTGGACGCAACCGACATGGTCAACTCAAGCAGCAGCTACGACGAATGGTCAAAGTTCAAGGGCAATATGCATGTCGTGAACGAGAATCTCCTGTCGACCTCTAGCTTCGTGGTTCACGGTCATGATGTGATTCCGACAGATGATCCGAGCGTAGAGAGCGCAGTCGACGAAGACGGAAATCCAGTCGGCTATGGAGCAGTTCTGAACAGAGGTCCAACGATCGATGTCCAGTCACGCATGTTCTTCACGAACGATGTCCCAGGAGCTAACAACTTCGACCACAACGTCGACTTTGGATCTCCTGCAAGATTGACAGTTCTGACACATGACGAGGCTGTAGAGTTTACGCATGGTCAAAAGGATATAGGCGCTAACCAGAAGTCTGAGAACAGAAAGCCCCAGACGATGCTAGGCAAGGTCAACTACTACAACGACCAAGCTGGATTCAAGCACGCCTACATGGACGGAATCGTCGAGAGCTACTTCACTGCTAGCGGCAGAAGAGAAGAAGGCTATAAGGGAAATGGAAAGTACAAGAGCGCTGGCCGATACACTTCTGGTCCAGTATGGGATGTTGACTGGATCAGCAAGAATCGTCCTGCATTCTCGCTCTTCTCAGAGAATCCCAACTACAACTTCGACGACTACAGCTGGGCTGACTATCTATTGAATGTTGAGGGATCTTCAGTACCTGAGGGAATTCAGGAGACAGTGAACGCAAACAGCGCATGCTTCGCAAGAGGCGTGAACGTGTTCACGATCGACTCTCAGGCAGTGGATGGCGTCAACATCAACACGAGAAGAGTCGTAACACGAGGTAACGCCTTCGTGATCAACTCTAACAGATGTACTGTCTTCACGAGAGCGCCGTCAGAGGATGAGGTCGGAAAGAACCTATCACTCAACAAGTACACGGCATTCATCGCCAACTCTGAAGATGTCACTATTCGTGATCGTGTCAAGGGAACGGCTAGCGCATCATCGAAGGACAAGAAGTATCATGCTGTGAGAGGAAAGACCAATCCGCTCAACACAGTCTTGAACTCTACGAGAATCACTATCGACAATCGTGCTCCTGGCCTCAGCAACATGAACACAGAGGACTTCGGTAGAAACACAGTTCTCGGCTCACATAACGTCTCATTGAATGTAGCAGACGACAACATCATTCTCGGAGTCAAGGGATATCAGTTCACCAACGGCGGAAAGCTAAAGAAGCCGAACTACTACTGGTCACATATCGAGAACACCAGAGCGCTGAGAGCATTCGGTGGTCCGATGTATGTGAACTACGCAAAGGATTCCTTCATCTTCGGCACTGGCGACAGCGAGCATACGCTCAACAAGCTAGAGGGCTACATCGACTACAGTAGCACTACCAGAGACAGAATCTACAGCTCATTCATCTTCGGCGAGAACAACCAGATCAGCACGCTCTATCGCTACAAGCCGTGGCACGGCAACAAGGTCGGTCAGATCTGGGAACAATATGACGAGCACAACGTATTCCTCTTCGGTAAGGGATTGAGAAACGACGTTCGTCAGACTAAAGCACTGCTCACAAACGCATCTGCTGACACAGTTCCGACTTTCATCTTCGGTATCAACAACCAAGACTACTATCAGCCGAAACAGGTAAAGCAGTTCGTAATCGGCGGTTACAGACCAGACACGACAGCTTACTACAACAATGACTTCCGCTACAACATGGCTGAGTTCGCTGTTATCTATCCGAAGCCGATCCAGAGAAACGGACAACAGAATTGGAACAAGGAGAGCATCCTTACACTCAACGACGTCAAGGGTAGAACGATCGACTACGGTTCAGGCTCCATCAATCTAGGATTCATGAAGGGAGTAAGATCTGACCAGCAGTTCGCTCATCAGTCAACTACACATGCTTCTTACAAGGGATTCGGAAGAATCAACCTGTTCAAGCTATATCAGCTTCTGAAGAGAATGTACTGGGCTGCAAAGGGTGACGGCTACGTGGTCAAGTACAACAAGAACTTCACTGGCGATACATGGGGCGGAACTCTCAGCTGGTCAGACTACGGCGTCAACGGCGATGACACATGTCTCGCAAACTTGGTCGACGACAATCTCTGTCAGTATCAGTACTTCCCGTCAAAGGGCGAGCATCGCTAAAAATCTTCAAGACCCTCCCACAACATGGAGGGTCTTTTTGCATCTATAAATATCAGGTATAGAAAGAGTGAATTATGCCAAACTTGACTTTGAATGGAAAGAACGTGCAGGTGGATCAAAATACTGCACAGAGAATATCAAACCTTGTTCAGAAACCTGATCTGAGCAAGATTCTGGATGAGTACTGGACGGCAGAGAAGCTCGGCAAGCACAAAGAATTGAAGAGTGATCACGGCGACATCCTGATGAAGACGCTGCTGGTGGATCCAGAGGAGTTCAAGAAGGATCTATTCGAGAATCATCTGAAGCTCGGAAACTTCTCGTCTAAAATAACCAATATACTCTCTGCTACGAAGCTCAACGGAGATCTCAGACCAGAATACCTCTCTATGTGTCTCGGAGTCACCACAGAGCGTCCAGCGATAGGCAAGGGCGAGTTCTTGTTTGCAGCATCATTCAACAACATCGGATTCGCTGCTGACTCTGGCGACTTGATAGATGTAGACACTAAGCAGAAGATAGAAGTGAAAGGAATCTCTGCTGTTCTCGGCAACGGTCAGAATAGGGTATTCAAGCAGATGTCTGAGAGAGTGATGAGAAGCGTGGCGAAGGTGCTAGAGCTTGACGGAATTCACAGATGGCAGCTTGACGAAGACAATGCGATGAAGATCAAAGAGAAGATCGGACTGGACAGAGACAAGGCAGTTCAGACGCTGACGATGCTTCAGAACGTCTTCCAAGAGAATGAAGCTGTCGCTAGACAGGCAGTGGATGTGTACTTCAAGGAAGGGCAGCTCATCAGGACGGTAGCTGCTATGCACTTGCTTCTCTACATGCACAAAGAACATAGCGACTATCTCCTGATCATCAACGACGACAGATTCACGATGGTGAAGAGACCGTCAGACATGATAGAAGCATACGACATCATCGAGAAGCTCACGATAAAGCCGTGGCGTGAGGGTGAATACGGAATCAAGGTGACGCTGAGGTAAAAGATGGCAGACTCAACTGCTCAACTCATAAGCAAGGCCAAAGAGGCCAATCTATCGCTCAACTCCAGACTGAAGTTGAAGCTGTGGCTTGACGAGTATGGATCAACCAAAGCCCTTCCGATAGAGTTGACGAACGTCGGAAAGTTCGAGCTCAAAGAGTCTATGTTTCTCAAGCTTCCAGTCGGTCAGTTCCTGTTCTTCGACAACGGCGAGTCAAAAGAGGAGAACCGCTTCTACACAGGCAGACTTCTGTGGATAGGATTTGAATATGCTCCAGCCGACTCGAAGGTCACAAAGAACAACATATCTAAGGGCAGATACAAGATTGTCGGATGCAAGGCAAAGGCGAACGGCAAGGGCCAAGTAGAGTATCTCATCACATTCATCTACGACGCTCTTCAACTGTTCACGCACTATCCGAAGATTCAGTCTCAGACTGGAACACAGAGATCGACAGAGGTCATGGCAGAGATAGCTGCACAGACTGGAATCGAGGGCGTAAGCACTGATGTAGACACTGACGATGAGCAGTACTGGTTCAACCCAGGGATGAAGGCATACGACTACTTGAAGTATGTCATCGCTCACAGCTGGATAAACGAGAAGGACTTCGGAATGTTCTGGGTCGGAAAGGATGGAAAGGGACGCTTCTCTGGAATGAAAGAGAACATGGAGAACGGCCGTCCATACTTCTTCGAGACCGAGTACAACAACAATCTACAAGAGCGCGTTAAGCATCTCATATTCTCTGATGTCTATCAGGAAGATCTGTCGTCTATGACGGTCGATGAGCTGAAGAACAAATACGCTAACAAGTCCTTCATTCTCATGAGCGTGGCGCAGAGAAACAACGACGGCTGGGCTGCTGACATGTTCGGCGCATCAGAAGAGGTCGGAGTCTATGATCCGATGCTACAGTCTCTCCTGATGGGAATCGATGACGTGACCTTCGACGGCTTCTATCATCTCACACATGAGGTGAAGTACAATCAGATAGGACACGGAGCTATCGCTACTGACGAGACTAAGAACACTGGCACTTCACAGCGCACTTTCGCTGGCTACACATTCTGGGATCTTCATCCAGCATGGGACGTAGCGCCAGTCAGAAATAGAATAATGAGAAGCGAGTTCTTCACGAACCGCTACACTGTGATACTCAACTGTGGAAACCAGCTTCCGTGCTTTGGGGAGCAAGATCTCAGAGTAGGAGACATTCTGGACATCGACTACAGCTCAGCGCAGGGTCTGAACTCGAACGGAACATCTACGGTAGACAACGGAAAGGCAGTCCTTCACACGATCGACTGGATCTTCACAACTGGAAGCAACTTGACTATTCGTGCAAGGGTAGCTACTGACGCTATTCATCCGAAAGACACGGAGCCAAATCTTGAAGAGATAAATTCAAAGTAAGCTATGGCAGAAACATCAATCAGTATAGAAAAGAACAACTCTGGAATAGAGATAATGAACTCAGACGGCAAGTTTGAGCCGTTCTGGGGTCTGATCAAGAAGAAGTCTCACGGCTATAAGTTCAAGCTGAAAGACGGTCGTGAGCTGTCCTAC
>Ga0265300_10001084_pt1 | contig 26638 bp, 13 predicted proteins | sample AusTroGonzalo_MG_FD_193482 | JGI IMG/M metagenome (GOLD analysis project Ga0265300, IMG submission 193482) | Bovine rumen microbial communities from tropical cattle in Woodstock, Queensland, Australia - Gonzalo_03 | ecosystem: Host-associated > Mammals > Digestive system > Stomach > Rumen ...
ACCTGCCCCGGCAGTTGGACGGCAAGGTGGAAGGCGCCGTTTTCCGCCTGGCCCACCGCCGGTCCGATGCCACCGTGTTCTGGCACCTGGACCAGACCTATATGGGCGAAACCCGGTTTATCCACGAGATGCGCCTGGCACCCGCTCCAGGAAAGCATGTGGTAACCTGCGTGGATAACGAGGGAAATGCCGTTTCGGTGGGCTTTTCAGTGGCCGAATAACACGTATACGCGCGTTCCTCTATTTTATTTTCAAAAAAAACCGTATCTTTGCTTCGTTGTTATGAAGCTTCATTTATCCGTCATCAAGGGCCTCTTGCTGATAGGCCTGTTATTCTTTGGCATCACCAGCGCCTCTGCCCAGCAGAAGAACAAACGTTCTGCCAGCAGCAACTGGTATGGCCTTTCCCTTAGAAACAATCTGGCCTACGATGCCACCGGAACACCCAACCTGGGCATGGAAGTAGCTGTGAGCAAGCGCTTTACTCTTGGCGTAGATGGTGGGTTCAAGCACTGGCCCCGTTTCCTGTTCTGGGACATGGACACCAGGGAAAACCCCATGCAATGGCGCCACTTTATGGTGGATGCCCAGCTTCGTTTCTATCCCAAACAGGCATTCACCGCCTGGTTCGTCGGGCTGGGAGCCGTATATATGCATTATAATATAGGAGCCGTCCCGCTTCCCCGTCGGCTGTTCCCCACTTTCCGCGACGAACGTTATCAGGGAGACTTTGTGGGCGGTACGCTGTCCGGCGGCTATTCCTGGTGGCTGGGCAAGCACTGGCGCATAGAAGTGGAAGCCGGCGCCGCCCTGGGATATGCCATGTACGACCGCTTCGACTGCCCGCACTGCGGCACCATGCTGGGGCACGAAAACCGTTTTGCGGTGCTCCCCAAAATCGGCCTCAACTTTGCCTACAACCCTGTTGCAAGGAAAGACCAGTCAAGGAAAGACCAGCCGGCCAAATCTAAAAAAGCCAAAAGGTAAATGTTTCGGAGTGTGAAACATATTGCTGCGGGGCTCATGGCCCTGGGAGCCATCCTTCCCGGATGCAGCCTCATAGACGAAGACCAGAGCGACTGCGGAAAAGACCTGGGCGTTAACTACGAACTCCAACTGGTTACCAATGTATCCACGGAGTTGGAAGCCAAGCTGGGCATGAGCACGGAAGTGTCCCTGTCGGCCTCCATGCGCACGCACCTGGGTTCGGTGTTTACCGACCATGCCGACGACGTGGACCTCTCCTTCTACGATGTAACGGGAGACTCCCTGCGCCTGCACCACGAGCAGCACCAGATGGATGCCTCCAGAACCAGCTACACCCTGATGATTCCCGTGCGCAAGTACATGCACCTGGCTATAGCCAACGTGATGGAAAACGGCCCCGTACGGCTGGTAGAAGACGAAACCTGCCATTCGGCCACCCTGCTGCAGGAAAGGGCCGATACCGTGGACAGCCACCGCACGGGCCTGTTCACTGCCCGCCTTCCCATGGATATCATCGAGGGCGTGGACCAGCAGTTTGACGTACACCTGTACATGGCCAACTGCGCCACGGGCCTGGTGCTAGACACCACCGCCATCCGCGTTAAGGCCATCCGCGTGCTGGCCACCGGCTTTGCCGACAGTTTCTCCATTGCCGACAGCGTATATCACCATAGGCCGGGGGTAATGGTACGGGCCGACAAGGTGGAACCGGACGAGGAATCCAACGAAAGGGAGGTGTGCTTTACCGCCGTGAGTTTCCCCACGCGGGACGTTGTGGAAACGCCGAAGGAAGAGGAACCGGAAACCAGGGTGGTCATTGAAACCGACGATTTTATAGAGCCGGAATACGACACGGAACCCGTGTGGCAATTCCACGTTTTTGTCACCCTGTACGACGGCAGCGTTACGCGCACGGTCCTCAATGTGTTCAAATCGGTAAAAGCCGGACAGCTGATGATTCTCAAAGGCCGTCTCCGGCCAGATACCGGCGGCGTAGAGGTGGACGACAAAGACCACACCGTTGCCGCAAGTGTTTCCGTGGACTGGAAGCAGGGCATGGTGATAGACGTACCGCTTTAAAGGAAAGGGTCAAGTTCCCGGAACATTGGATATGGTCTTGATAAACAGGCTGGTAATCAGTACCGGCTGGTTTTCTTCTACCTCAAAAATGATATACCGGCTAAACACCGCCGGGTCGTAAGTAACGCTGTACTCGCTGGTATTGTCGAAAGCCACCCAATTGTAAAGCTTATTGCTGCCCGGATAGGGGAAGTAAGTACCCTTTTCGGGAGTAACCGAAGAAGGCAGGTTATAGGTAGGATTCAGTTCGAACTGGCAGAAGTAGAAACGCTGGTTCTTCAACTGTTCATTCATTCCGGAAATACCCTCTATGTTTCCCGATGTAAAGGTAATCTTATACCGCCCACCCGGCAGCGTACTGGTTCCGCCATCCTGTCCCAGCAGCATGCCGTTGGCATTTACCACAGGAGCCGGAGCTCCGTCCAACGGTTCTACCTGCACCTTTACATAGGTGTTGTCGGTTTTGTTGTCGGGCGGCATCATGGTTTGGTTGGAACTGTTGTACCATTTCTTCATGGACGAGGCGTCAATCGTAATGGTATGGAGCCCCACGCGCCCCGTCAGGCGCCCGTAACTATACTCTTCCGTAACATATCCCGGCGCCGAAAGCGTAAACGAAATAGTTTCCTGGGCCGAATAAGCCGTCAGGTACAGCTCGTGGTACGTGGTTGAACCTGTGGCACTATAAGGTCCTGTAGGCCTATAAGGATAGCTGTTGGGGTTGTTGGCTATGAGACCGGAATTGTTGGCATTCTTGCTAGTAGTAATAATTTTACCAGAAGGATCCTTGAGCGTTACCTGGGCCAACGGCTTTTCCGGGTCGTCGAAATAGGCGAAAATAACACCTCGGTTGGAAGGACTGCTCTCGTTCCATTTCTTGATCTGTACCCTGCCAAACGCCACGTTGGACCAGTAATTGCCCGATTTCTGGGCCTCCAGCAAGCCATACATCCACGGCTGTGTAATACCCTTGTTAAACTTGTAGGGTTTAATGGTAAGGGCGTTATACCCAGGGGCAGAAATGGAAAGGGAAATGTCACCGTCTCCGGAAGTGGTAATGAAATACAGGGTGTTTACCGACGAAGTGGGGGTGAACACGTATTCATCCAGGTAACTGCCACGGGAAACTCCGGTATTCTGGTCGGCATCGTTGATGAGCCCCCGCACATGTAAAGTAAGTTCGGGATAGGTATTGTTCTCGTCCAAGGGTTCCACCTGGAAGTTGAAGGGAATGCTTATATCGGCCTCCCGGGGGACGGGAACCGTGATTTCGCCGTCGTGGATGAAACCGTAGGCATAATTATAGAACTGGGTGCTTACCGTGTCGAAGAACTGGCTCTTCACCCAGATTTTAGTGGCATTCTGAGGGCAGTTGGTCTTGAAATAACAGGTGAGCGTACGCCAGGTTTTATCGTCGTCCGACTCGTAGATATCGGCCGACTTGTATTCGTCCCAGGTGAGGGTGCGGACAAATTGGAACGAGGCTTTGCCCGCATAACCGTCGTCGCTGGAGATGGAGGTGCCGCTCACCACCGGGAGGTTGTTGTTGGGCTTGGTGTTGTCGGGCGTAAGGGTAAGATCCTGGGCTTCGATGTGAAAGCTTACGGGGAACATATTCTTGGGAAGACCGTCGGGAATGCCGATTTCTACAGACTGCTCTACCCCTCGAAGGGCATTCACCCGATCCTTCCCGCATTTCACCCACATGGGCTGGATGGGCTGCACGGTAACGACGACATCGCGGTACAGGCGTCCCGAAGCGTATTTTCCGGTTATGCGCATGGTCTGGCTACGGATGGTCTTACCCGGAGCCGCCGTGCAGAAACGAATCTGGCGCCAGCCATAATTGTCTCCCGGAGTAGCTACCGGAGCGCCTTTGACAATGGATGAGATGAGGTTGGGACCTCCATCGGAAGGAGGCAGCAGTTTTACCTCTACCGACTCCATATCCAAGTCGGCACTGCCATCTGCACTCTTGGAGAAGAAAACATGCAGGTCTTCCACCGGATGGTCGGCATCATGCTCGGCAATATAGGTCTGGTTCATCCAGGTAAGGTGCAGGCGGCCCACACCGTCGGAAATATCGGCCAGATGGCCGGTGGTAATGTCGGCCGATACGTCGGCACTGCCGGCCGATATGGCCGCGGCTTCCGGCGTGTCGTGTCCCCTGGACAGAATCCTGGTTACCTTTATCTGATATTTAAAGTTCCTGAAAATGGGATAGTACCTATACTCCCGCTCATCCAATTCATTCAGGAAGGATTCCATCAGGTCTACCTTATAAAAGTAACTCTTTCCGCTGTTGGCCGGGTCGTCCGGGTTGTTGTACTCACCATAGATAATTACATAGGTGGGCGGAATACTCTCCGAAGGGACCGGACGCTCATACAGATAAACGGCGCTGCCGCTGTCTTCGGTGTCGCTGTCTATCTGTTCCTTGGTAGTGGCGCTGGCCACCCGGCCTCCATCCGTGAAAGAAGTGGCCTTGAATTCATCGGCCGAGGGCATGCTGGTGTTAAACTGCGTCCCGGCGGGGAGATTGGCCGGATACCCCATATCCTCCAGATCCTCAAATCCCAAGGTCTGGTAATTGCGCACGAAGCCGGTCTGGGCACCGTATGGAGCAATAGATCCCCGGGAGGGGAAATTGACAACGGCCAAACTATGTGGAATAAAATGGGATTCATCCGGATCGGCCGCATACAGAACAATCTTGGCCCAGTTGCGGATAAGGGGTATTTCGCTGAACTGCTCTGTAAGGGAAGGATCCGGAATAAAGCCGGAGAAGCCCGCCTGGCCATATTCTATCCCGTTGGCATCTACATAATTATCGTTGCTGTTTCGCTTGGCCGGAAGGCCGTTCGGCAGGTCCAAAACCTGCCAGTAGGCTTTCTCCCCCACTCCGCTGTCGGAAAGCTGAGACATCTGGAGAGGCATGATAGCCGTATCGTAGCCAAAGGGCAGGGATCCGGGACCGTTGCCCAGGAAATGAATTCTGCGGGGACTGTCCGTAATAGTGACCCTGGCTGTAAAGCTGTATACGGGCACCGTATGTTCCACCTTTATGACAGTAGTCTCTCCGGTAGCTGTTTCCACCTGCTTTTCCACCTCATAGGTTTTTGTGCTTTCCCCGGTAAGATCGGCCTTTACATATTCCTTCAGATAACCTGAGCTGCCAAAAACGGCCAGATAAAGGGCCTGGATATCTCCTCCGTTATTAAGGACCTTGGTGGATGCCTGAAGCTCGGGGCCCGCCACGGAAAAGTTTATCGTCATCTTCTGGCCCTCGGCCGGCTGGAGAGAGGCCGGCTGGGCCGCATCCTTCTCCTGAACGCAGGAAAGAAGCAGGGCAAGAACACCCAGGGCCGATATCAACTTCCACTTTTTCATCGTTCTCTATCCCCCCAAGTAAAAGTTGTAAGGTCTACCCTGTCGTCTCCCCAGTACCAGGAGTCGTATACACAACGGATTAGCGCAGTGGTTACACTGGACTCCGTAACCACACCTGTATCCTTGGTTACGTTTACCGCACCGTTGGCCGACCAGTAATTGCCGTTGAACTGCCATTCAAAAATACCGTTGGCCGACAATTGGGCGGCAAAACGGATTTCGCTCATGGTGGGAAGCCTCCACCGGCCCGCAGGGAATCCGTTTTCCTGGAAGGAAGCGCAGCGCCAGCGGGCCTGTTCCAGGCCTGTGCCGCCGAACTCTGTCCCACTGTGCTTGGAAGAAATGCGATAGGACGGGGCTATCATATTCCTGGTACGGTCGGAAACTTCGGTAGGATAATACCAGGTAAGCGAGCGTTCGCCCCCTTCGATAGCCGTTCCTGCATTGAACGCAGGATTGGGCTGCAAGTTGTCCACCGTACTCTGCCGGGGATCCCCCAGGATAAACTCCGAGTCGGGCGGCAAAACGGTGGTATTGATTTTCACCATATCACGGCCGCCGCTTTCGTAATAGATGATGCGCCAGATATTCTGGTCCTTCCATGCCTGCGTATTCCGTTCCTGAGAGGTATACCACTCCTCTGCCTGAGGTTTGGAATACTGCTCATTGTTAATATATACATAACCCCAGTGTTCCGGACGGTGGGCACTCAGCATAACGTCCGTATTGGGTGTAGTTTCTATGTAAATACCAGGGTACTGAACCAGCGTCTGCCGTTTCATGAACTGCGTATCCGAGGGACGGTCGGCGTGTACCAGTGTGTAACTGAAGGTATAGGGCGAATAATCGAATTCGGTATCCTTATAGTTGTTGTTGAGCGTATGGGAGAATTCGATGCCGCTGCCCGAGTCGGTATACCATTCTTTCCCGCCATTGAGTGCCCGACGTTTTTCTTCATCAAACAGCAGGTATTTCCGGCCTTCCTCATAGGTCTCGTCATCGGCTCCGGCCACATTTACCACACCGCCCAGCACGGAGGCACCGGCCGCCGCAGTGCCATAATAGGCGCGCGTGGCCCGCACGTCCGTTACCAATACCGGATGGGAACTGACATAAGCCAGACTGGTGCTGTTGCCATTGTACAGCGTATCCCTGTCCTTCTCCACAGACAGGTAACGCGCCTTGCCAATCTCGGCATCCTTGATTACCACATTCTTGTCCTGCCAGTACACCACGTATACGCTGCCATCTACCGCTACGCTGGCTTCGTCGGTCTCGGCGCCCAGGATAGAAACGTCTATCTTGATATGGTACCAGTTGTTGCGAACGAACTGACGGGCAAAATCCTCACGATAGTCGTCGGGAATAAGAATCTTATAGTAGAACTGCTTCTGCGTGTATCCGCCCACGATACGGTGCCAGGGCAGCACCAGCTTCAGGTACGGTTCCACATCCGGAGATTTGGTAGAACCGTACACCCACTTCTGGGGATACATGTAGAAGGGATAAGTATTATAGTAACTGCCATCCTTTTCGAAGAGCAGGTCTCCGTCCAGGTTGGTGAACCGCATGGCGTTACTCTGGAAACTGAAATAGGAAGGAGAAGGAGCCCTTCCTTCCAGCGTAACGTTTTGCACAGCATCTACCAGATATAGCTCCATGCTCTCCAGCATGGGTTCCCACACCTCGGCGCCCACCACCACCTGCGGCACCACGTTCACGCCCACGGTCATCTTGGCGGCATAGCGTTCCAGGTTCACAATGCCGGAAGCCGACAGGATCTGGTTGCGCCCCCGCAGGGAGATTTGCGTGGTTCCGCTCATCATGAAATTGGAGTGATAGTGGCTGTTTTCGCCGCTTCCTCCCGGATTGACGAAATTGGTGGTAACCTCAATATTCAAAAGGTCGGACAGGGCGGTGCTGGTCCAGACATCTTCACCGGGATAGTTGACCAGGACAAACACCGTGCAGCGGGAAATGTCTTCGGCCAGGGGGAAAATGAGCGTGTTAATCTCTTCCGAGGTGAATTCCAGGCGCATGATGTCGCTCTTGTTCTTTCCGGAAGTCCTTCGCACGTGGTAAGTGGCCTGGGCAGAAGTATTGTCATCGGGATAGAAGAAAAAGTCTACCGTAGATATAAGATTCTCGTGCAGAAGGCGGTCGATTCCTTCTTCCGGATAAACGTCTCCGACCTTGGTATCCGTAAGGGAATCACTCGTGAGAAGGGTGAACTCTATGTACGGGCCGTCCCATCCGCCCGGCTCCTTCCCGCAGGAGAAGGACAGCAGGGCCAGCAAAAACAGCAGATATGAACGGAGACTACGCATCAGAGATGGAAACGGTATTTATTGTCTATAACTTCCGTATTGGCATCCATCTCACGGCCGGCGGCCTCTACGGAGAACGACAGGGTGAGGGTGGTCTCCGCAGCCGACAACTCACTCAAGTTTACGTCTATGGATGTGTTGTTGCGGATTTCTATGTCTATCCTTCCGCTATTGAGGTCGGGATTGATAAATGCCTGTTCGGGCGAAACCGTAAACAACGTAGCAGCCCCCTGGGGATAAATCATGAGCGTACCGCCGACGGGGGTGGTAATGGCCAGGTGAGCCCTCACGGCTACGCCAGGAATAAGCGTCACATCGTAAAAACCGTCATTGTAAGTGATGTCGGCCGATGTGGGTTCCACCGTGAACTTGGAAATGACGGTAATGGCCTGGGCCGAAAAGTCTACGAGATAATCGCTCTTATCCCAGGGAAGTGCTACCAGTGAAAGCTGGACGTTGCGCCCGCTCATGAAATAGGCGTAGAGCGTCCAGGTATGGTTTCGGGCAAAGTCTCCCCTGGCGGGGGCGGAGAATTCACGGAAGCGGGCCTTCCCGTTTACCGTATAGTCGATGCGGCCTATCATGCGCTCATCGGTTTCCCGGAGGTAAGTGTAACCCAGGTCCGACAAGGTTCCGTCCTGTATGGCCTGGTTAAGCATGTCCTGATAGGCAGCAGGGTCCTGATTCACGTAAATCAGATGCTCGGGAACCTCATGCTCCTTCAGTTCCGCGGGTCCGGAGTAACTGAAGGGATCGGGCATGAAATTATCGGCATAATTGGGTTGGTCCAGCAGGATATGGGTAGCTCCTTCCGAAAAGACATATTCCTTTTTGGGGATCTGCTGCTTATAAAAAGTGATGCTGTTTATAACCACATCGTCCTGTTCCTCCCCTTCCGTCTTGGTTTTGCAAAGCACAATCCTGAGACGGGAAACCGCCCGCTTAAGGGAAACGGCATCTACCTTGAGCCGGGGCGAAGTGCCGTACACCGTCATATGGGTTGCCATACTGCTCATGGGAAGACCGTTAGAGCCTACGGAACCGGTAAGCGTGGTGGTCCCAAAATAGTCACTGCCCCCCTCTTCATAGCCAAAAACGGCATTGGTCAGGTTCTCGTAGGTGGCATCGGCCCCAAGCGTACAGCCGATGGAAGCAGCGTTGGCCAAAACAAAGATGTCCACGTCGGGATGGTTGTTTATAAAATCCCAGGAAACGCCCAAGGTATATCTTTTAACTCCGCCTCCCACAGGGAAATCCGCCTCATTGGTGATATGCAAGGAGCCCACCGGGGAATGGTCGTCACTGCGGAACACCCAGATGGACATGCTGTGGATGGCATTCTCATTGTCTGTTGCCTCCAGACCGGCCTTCACAGATGCTCTTCTTAAGGGGAAATCCACGGCAATGCTCAGGCCTGGCATGTTTTCATCGTCCCCGACAGGGTCCCGCCGACAAGCCGGCAGTAAAACTGTCAGTCCCAGAAGCCCTATGAGAAACCACCTGCGCATGCTATTCCAAAACCACAAAAGATGAAGGGGTAAATTCCCAGGTTGTCTGGGTTTGGATGCCCAGCACCAGTTCCGGTGTACCCATCCGGGGAATGGTGAGACGGGCATTTTCCAGCGAAGACACCGTGCAGGTAAGGGTGGTGGAATGGTCTGCTATCAGGGCGCGTTCCAGTCCGCTTTCGGACGGCGGAGGGTCCAGTTTTCCCAACAGGTAAAAAGTACAGCCCTTGGGTACCAGGCCGTCGGCTCCGTAAAAATCCCGTCCGCTGTCGTTGCGGAATTCCAGGGCAAAGTAAATGTCCCGTTCTTTGGGCGTGGGCAAAGACAGCGTACGGAAAACCGGAGAGGTTTCGGTTTTGAGATAAACCTCCGAAATGTGGCTGTCATACAGGAAATACTCCCGGAACACCGTACTCATATCCGTCTCCATCACGGGAGTAAAATCGAAGCGCTGCCGGAACTGCCCGCCCAGAACCAGGCCGGTGAGGGGGAATTCCGTACCGGACGAAATGGTAAGCCGGGTTTCGGGATCTCCGTCATTGTCCTGCAAGTAAGGAGTGCTGCTCCTAAGCGTTACCTTCAGCATTCCGCAGGCAAACTGCAAGGGAGATTCCAAGGCCACCGACCGGCTTTCGTAAGTGACTATATACCCGGCCGTATACATCCTGAGTATCTGCTCCCAGGTTTTCTGAGGGAACTGCTCATAGATGTAGCTGTTGGTAGAGGTCCGTAGAATGGTATTGGTGAAATAGTACAGCGGAGGCATATAGCAGAAGTCCATGGCCGCCAGCAGGGCGCCGGTATCGTCCGGGACCGGCACAATCCGGGCGCCGTTCCAGCGGAACAGGGCTGCGCCGGCCGGAAGGCCCGCCGATACGGGGAACTGCTTATAGGAAGCGGTTTCCAACTGGTCCAGTTTGGCCAGAAGGGCATCCCTGAGGCCGTTGTACAGTTCTCCCCAGGTAATAGCCGATCCGCCCTCCTCGTGAAGGGCCGGATAGTCCCCCGGCGTGTGAAGCAAAGGAGACGTGTCTGTACTGGCGTAAGATTCCAACCGGCTCCGCAACGCATTCAGGCGGTTTTCCAGCAAGCGGCCATCCCCCGGGAATAGGGCACCACCTGCCACAAAATCTTCGAAGGCCCCCTTTAGCGTGGTGTCGGACAGATTCCCGCTCCAGGGCAAACTGAAGGTGGGAACATGCTCGTAATGCTCGTTGTAATAATAGTAATAGCCGATGTCATAGGTAACGGAAGACAGCTGGGTAAGGAGATCGGCCACCTGCCAGGCGGCTGCGGAGGCATCGGCATCATAGAGGGGATCCGGCGAAAAGAAAATGTCGCTGGAACTGTGGCTGGCTTCCTGCGCTTCCCATCCCTCTTCCAGCAGCGAACCGTTCAGGCTTTTTCCGGCCCGTTCAGTGGCCGCCGCAACCGGGATTCCCTGCCCGTAAACCAATGCCGCCGTTACTCCCACAGGCATATTGGCATCGCTGCTGGAGTACAAATGGGCCTGGCTGGTTTCCAACAACCCCTCATGGAAATGGAGCCCGTCGTACACCTGGCTGTCATAACTTCCGCCCAAAATGTCCGGAAGGGAGAGGGCCCATCCCTTGGCCCTGTCCCCAGGCGCTACTTTTACGCCGATTCCAGTATAGAAGGGCAGAATCCTGACACCCGTCATCCCACGAAAGGTGGATTCCATCTCTGTAATCACGGTCGCATCGGCCTTGGTTTGAACGGGACCGCCTACGCCCAGGGAAAGGTTCACCGGAACAGGCTCCAGCGCTTCGCACGCCTCTTCGCCATCTATGGCGGAACAGGCGTGCAAAGCCAGCAGAGCTGCCAGCATACCCCCTATGAAGGGATTGCGATGCAAAACAGAACGCTAGAGGACAACGTCGTAAGTGAAGCCGTTATTCCATTCCAAATCCACGGAAAGGCCCAGTGACATGGTGGAGGAACGAAGATCCGGCACCGTGTAGTAAGCCCTCTTGAGGGACTCCTCACCCAGGCGGAAGGTGGCCCTGGTCATGAAGTCCTGAATGAACACCCGGGGGATCTGCTTGGACTGGCCGGCAACCTTTCCGGAAGGAACAGCTTCTCCGTTAACACCATACAAGGGCGGAATCTGGTGATCCGCAGGCCAGGTAATAGACGTGGAAGTACCTCCGGGGTTATCCGTAGCATCATAAGCGGCGGGGCTTATTTTAGCCACCAGATAAAAGACGGCACCATTTCTGATGAGGTTGTCCTTTCCCCAGAAATCGTCACCGTGGTTTTCAAACTCCAGGGCAATGAAAACATCGCTCTGCGACTGATCGTCGGGAATGGAAGAGTTGTAGTTATCATAAACCAGGGTATAGGTGTCGGAAGCAGTGGGAATAGAAGAGGAAACCACCTGGGTATCATAGATAACACCGTCAAAATTGGACAGGTCTTCCGTTGCCGAGGGCTTGCCTGCAGACGTATACTTTCTGGTAAACTGCCAGTTCATGCGGGGGTTCACGCCACCAACCAGAATACCTCTTAACACAAGGGAGGAGCTGGCCGTGGGAATAACCTTGTCCGCTTCACCGGTCATTGACTGCCGATTATCCTTCAGTCCGTTGGTTACAGCAGCCTCCGTAAACTGCACGGAGGTTTTCAACAGGGCAACGCCGTAATTGATGTTGTCTTTCACAGCTACGCCACGGGTAGTAGAAGCCACCTTGCCGGGGAATGTCCAGCTACTCCAGTTAGCATCCGTATTCCAAGGAGTAACGCCGTCGGGAAAGTCCGCCACTCCCAGATCATCCTTGGAAGAAACGCGGATAGGGCTGTTTACATAGTAGAACAACTCGGCCGGATACACATACTTTCTGGGCTCAAACTCTTCCACGGTATAATTTACCAGCGGTTTATTGGGATGCAGGTAACGGAACTGCAACGTGGCATTATTGAAAGCCAGCTGTGCAGCGCCCTCGGGAATGCCGAAGTCGCCATAGGGATAGCTGTTCAGGTCCTGGGCAAGCGCGAAACCAGTATCGGGGTCGCTCCATTCGGCGTCGGTCATACCTTTATCTTTCAGGTTGTCATGGATGTTTTCTTCCGAAGCACTGGTAATAGGCAGATAGGTGAAGGAAGAATTGAAATACAAGCCCGCAATTCCCAATACGGTTTGGCAAAGGCGTTTGGCATTGGCTTCCTTGGCATTGCTGGGAGACGGAAGAATGGAACCGGCATATATAACCGAATACATATCGGACACCATTTGCTTAATAGCGTAGGATGAGCCCGCCCGGTATTCACCGGGTTTGATATAAGTAGCTGTAGACCAAGCCTTTCCAAGGGACTCTTCCAGGGGAGAAAGCTCCGCCACAGTACCCGAGAACCGGCCGCCGCCAACGCCATGGTTAATTTCATACTGCTTACCCAGATCGGCCCACTTGAGAGCCGGCAAACCGGTATATCCGTCCAGGCTCTCAGTCGTACTCTGAGCATAGACTTCCGCACCAAAAATCTGATTGATGGCAAAAATCATGAGGCGGGCCGTGGCGTCGTACTTGTCCACAGTTTCCTGCGAGTCAAAGATTTTTTTGGCGGCAAAAACCGTCTTGGAGGGGTTGACGTAGATACTGTCGGAAGTGGCACCCTGCATCTTGTCGGAAAGCTGCTTGATGGCCTTTCCGTAAAACAGCACCGCGTCGGTATTGACGGGAAGGCTGAGCTGGATCATTCGGGAAGAAGAACTCTCCTTATTATTGGCGATCTCTATGGATCCCACCGGATACAGCGTCTCCAAATCGAACTTCTTGGCCGTCCCCGCTGCCGGATCGGCCGATGAATTCACATACGGAGCCCCACCGGTGATACCGGTACTGTATGTAAGGAGTACGGCATCCTGGATGCCCAGAAAATCTGTACCTTGCTGTACATTGGCGGCAGACATTTTGGTTTGGGGAGCACTGGTGGCAATGCTCAGGACAAACTGGGTGGTAACGTCCTTGGTTTCCCCGTTGCCGGTTTCGTCAAAAGCCGATTCCCGCTGGCAGGCGGTAAAGCCGATTAACAGCAGGGCCGGAAGCAGATAAGAGTATTTCATAATGAGTTTTGGTGTTATTGTTTTTTCGATCTAATTTGCAACGTAACTATGTGTTTATTTCACAAATATAGTTCTTTTTAGGGAAAAACGCACAGTTATCCCAAAAAACCCATTTAATACGGAGGCCGAATATGTAAAGGGAAACTAATACAGACTCCCGGAGAAGGTACGCACCACAAAGCTGTTGAAGATGATGGGGCAGTCGCCCACCACCATTTCTATGGATTCGTTGGTCTTGGTATTGTCGCTCACCTGCCACATCCAGTAATTGGGCGCGTTGCCCGGGTAATGGTACGCAATTCCGGTGGTGGGAATCATGGAAGCGGGCTCAAAGGATTTATACGTGACACCATTCCACCGTGAATTGGAGCTGAACACCATCATGGTACAGAAGAGTTTCTGATTAGGGAAGCTTCCGTAGCCGGAGCAGTTGAAATGAACCCGGTATCTGGCACCCGAAACGGTAGCTCCCTCGCTGTCTGCACCCAGGACAATGCCCTTGGGCGCACTTGTGCGCTTGATGGGAGCCGGGGCACCGTCCAGCGGCTCTATGGTAATTTGCATGTAACCGTAATCACCGGTATCATAACCGCTGAACACATATGGAGGATCCTGGAAATTGACATTGGAGCCAACAAGATAGTTGTTGTTGAGCACTTTCAGGGTATGGATACGGCTGTTCCCCCTGAAGCGTTCTGCATTAATGGGGAAATCTACGTAACCGTTGGCCGAAAGGATAAAATAGACGGGTATATCCTTATATGAGGCAATGGTATTCAAGGTCAGTTCGTGATAGCGGGAGTCTCCGGAGTTGCTCTTGGGGCCAGTGGGTTTCCAGGGGAAGGCCACGCTGGAAGACAGACCCGAAGGGTTGGTGTTATTGCTCAGGGGGACCTCGTTTCCCTGGGCATCGACATACTTAAGGGTAACGGCGGGAAGCGGAGCGTCGGGATCGTCGAAGTAGCCGAAGATGACAGCCTTGCCGCCAACATTGTTCACATAACCATAGGCCGAATTGGACCTGTCGGCATCATTGCCGCCCACAATACCATATAGTAAAGGAATGATATTGCCGTTGCCATAATAGGAAGTGAGGACATTCTGATTGAAACGCCCCACGGTCACCCTTGCGGGTTGATATTCCTCGGCTGACAGTTCCACCCAGATATCGCCGTTGCTGGTGGTGGTATGGAAGGGCAGGGTTATATCGTCCGTGGTGGGAGTAAAGAGGTAGGTGCCCACCTCTTCTCCGGGCCACCAGCCGTCCCAGTTGGGGGTTAGACCCTTTGCACGCACCAGAATCTCAGGGAAAATACCCATGGAAACCATGTACGGATCCCGTTGCAGCGTGAAATGGGTGCTCACTTCCGCATCCTCGGCCAGAGGGATGGGAGAGGTGAACTGGAAATCGTTGAAGCGTTTCACGGAATACCCCTGATAGTCGCAGTGAGCCTTCTTGAAATACTGGTCGTTGTCTACCCAGATGGTAGTAACGTTATCGTCCTGGTTGGCGCGGAAATAGCAGTTAAAATAGCGCCAGGTATTGTTCTGGGAATCCCGTTCCGTCTTGAGCCGCCGATACTCCTCCCACGACAGGGTACGCAGGAACTGATAGGCCTGCTTGCCCACATAATCGGCATGTTCGGAAATGGACTCTCCGTAGGTCACAGGCAGGTTGTTGTCTGTGGTAACGCTGATATCCGGCTCCAGGGTCATGGCTTCCGCCTCTATGGTGAACACCAGCGGGAACATGGACTGAACCAGGCCGTCCGGAATGGAGACCGTAACAGTAACCGGCGTCCCTTTCTCCTGCAACACGCGGGGAGTGCAGGTTACCCGCATTTCCTGCTTGTTCTGCACGGTAATCTGGATATCCCGGTACAGAAAGGGGCCGTCCACCCCGGGCCAGCCGGGATAATGGCCGATTACCCGCAGCGTCTGCGTCCGGATCATATCCGTGGGGGCCGATGTGGTAATGGAGATAGGAATCCAGCCCTCATCAATCTCTTCCGTCACCAGCCGCTTGTCCAGAATAACGCCCCCGTCTTCCGGAATCAGCTGCAATTCTATCAGGCTGCCGTCATTGGCTACCGAACTGGACATGTCGGGAAGGAATTTCACCTTCAGGTCCTTGAAGCCGTCGTACTTCTTGGTAAAGGTTTGGGCTATCCAGGGGGACACAATCAGCCGGGCCGTTCCGTCGGAAATATCCAGCAAGTGCTGGGTTATGACATCGGACGATACATCGGCACTGCCGGCGGCCGTAGCCGCCAGTTCCGGCGTGGCCTGGCCGGGAGCCAGGATTTTCCGGATATTGATCCGGTACTTGAAATTCCGGAAAATGGGATAGTAACTCTGGCCCTCCATAAGGTCTACCTTGTAGAAGTAGTCTCCCTCCGTTTCTTCCGGATGCTCGTCCGTCAGATTCTTGTAATGGCCGTATATGATCACATAGGTGGGACTGATACTCTCCGACGGTACGGTCCGTTCGTACAAGTAGACGGCATTCCCTTCCTTGTACCGGGCTACTACGCCTCTTCCGCCGTCGTAAGTGTCCTCCGTATAAGTAAGGTCGTCGAACTTCTTGAAATCGGCTTCCGAAGGGCAGGAGGTGTCAAAAGTGGTGGCGGCCAGCGAGGGCAGGTTCCCGGGATACTGGAGCGTCTCGTTCAGATTTCTGAACGACAGGTTCTGATAGCCTTCGATGAACTTGGTGTTGGCGCTGTAGGGAACGATACTTCCCCTGGAAGGCTTGTTCACCACGGCAAAGCTGATGGGCGTAAAATTGGAGTCGGCCGATGCGTCCAGTTCTATCTTGGCCCAGTTGCGGATAAGGGCAATCTCCCGGAAGGCGGCTTTGGTATCGTCATCCGGGACATAGGCGCCGTCTGGTCCCGTCACGTAAACGCCGTCGACCTTTTCGGCCCCAATCTTGCTCACCCTTATCATTTGCCAGAAGGCGCCTTCGCCTGCCTCGCAAAGCAGGCTGGGAAGCACCTGGTCGGCCGTTCCGGAAGGGAGAAAGTCCGGTCCGTTCCCCAGGAAATGGATCTGCCTGGACTTCTCCGACAAGGTGAGCGTAACGGAAAACTCATATTGGGGAACGCTCACGGGCCTGGTTCCCACAACGGTTTCCCCGTCGGTATCGTATATGGGAACATTATCTATATAATCATCGTCCAGCCGACTGAGCAACTGGGCTTTCTTATACTCCTTGAAGAAGCCCGAACTGCCGAAAACGGCCACGTACAAGTTATGCAGATCCATATTCTCAGCCAGGGAACGGGTAGCGGGGACCTCGGGATAAGGAAGGGTGAAATGGATGGTCACTTCCCCTTCTCCGGGGCCGTCGGTAGCCGATTCTTCCCGAAGTGTCCAGTCACAGGACACCCCGGTAAGGGCTAAGAGCAATATAAGCAACCACTTTCTCATCGCGGCATATCTCCCCAGGTAAATACCTTGCTTTCTATCCTGTCATTCCTGGCATCCCAGTACCAGGCGTCGTAAACACAGCGCGGAAGGGCTTTCGCATCATTTACGGCCTGCACATTCTCATTACTCACCCTCACAGCCCCATTGGCCGACCAATAAACGCTGTTGGAGAACAGCGGGGTGAAGGATCCGTTGGCCGACAACATGGCGATAAAATGGATCTCTCCCTGGGTAGGCAGGCGCCATCGGCCAGCCGGGAAACCGTCCTCCTGATATGTAGCACAACGCCATTTGGCCTGGTCCATAGATATCGGTCCAAACTCTACGCCGCCGCATTTGGATGCAATACGGTAAGACGGCGCCAACATATTCCTGGTACGCTCCGAATCGTCGTCGGTGGGATAATAGTACTTCAGACTCCGCTCCGGACCATCGTACAAGGCCGGTGCAGTATGAAAATCATTTGTGGCGTCGTCGTCACTGTTTCTAAGATTATCTATGGTCCGGGAGCGGGGGTCTCCTATCACGAAATTGGAATCTTCCTGCAAAACTGTTACATTTATCTTGAAGATATCACGAGCACCGCCGGTATACCAGACAACCCGCCAGTGATACTCATCCTGCGTATAACCCAATCCATTGTAGATATCGCTATAAGCCGAAATATCCCCTTCTCCCTGCCGAACCAGTTGCTCATTATCTACATATACATATCCCCAGTGGTCGGAAGAATGAATCTTACGGTTGGCCGAGCCATTATACAGAAAAACAAAAGAGTCGTCCGAATTGAGCAATGATTCAATGTAAATGGCAGGATTCTGGACGATGGTAACCTTTTCCCGGTACCTGCTATCATCCGGCCTGTCACGGTGGACCAGGGTGAAGGTCATGGTGTATGGGGAATAGTCGAACTTCTTGTCGACAAAGTTAGGATTCAAAGGATGGGTCATGACTATGGCCGACCCGGTGTCGGAGAACCAGTCCTGCCCGCCGTTCAGGGCTTTCCGCTGCGCCAGCGAGTAACTCAGATACTTGCTGCCGTCCGCCTTTTCACATACCGTGCCGCCCAGGTTGGTGTCCACGCTGCCCACGGCCTTATTGCCGTAATAAGGCCGGGTAACCGTGATAGGATCCTGCGGATGGTCGGCCGAATAGAACTGGACCGGATGGCTGCTGGTATAGGGGATGGAAACCGAATTCACGTTATGCAGGGCATAGGAGGTGTCAGCCACGGACAGGTAGCGGGCCGTGCCAATATCGGCATGCTTGATAACCATATCCTTATCCTGCCAGTATTTGACATAGCACTGCGCCGGCCATACGGGAACGTCTTCGTCGTCGGTTTCCGTTCCCAGGATACCCACAACCACATCGATATGATACCAGTTGTTCCGGGCGAAGCGTCGCTTGAAATCCTCGCCACGCACGTCGTCGGGAATGATAATCTTATAGTAGTACGGTTTCTGGAGGGCGCTGATGTTCTTTTCCGGGTTTTCCTCCCGGGCCCAGGAAAGCATCAGTTTCAGGTAAGGTTCCTTGGTACCGGGATTAGTGGAACCATACTCCCAATGTTGTGGATACATGTACATGGGGTCGGTCTGGTAATAGTCACCCACCTTGCCGAAAAGGAAACGGTTCTCCTTGGCATCAACGTCCCAGGTAGCAAAAATCAGCGGATGGTCGTTGTCGTTGTAAGAGAAATACTCGTAGTCTGCCGGGGCCACTTCCCCTCCCAGCGAAACGGTCTTTACGCCGTCTACCAGGTACAGTTCCATTTCCGACAGCACCGGATGCCACACCTCTTCGCCCCACAGGGCTTCATCGGCCACGCTGATGCCTACGGTCATCTTGCAGGCATGGCGCCTCAGGCGCACCGTTCCCTGCGCCACCAGCACCTGATCGCGACCGCGAAGGATGATGGATGTTCCGCCGTCCATCAGGAAACTGGCCTGCCGGTGATTGGCCGGATAGGAGAAATCGGTTGTTACCTCCGTGGCCTTCAGTTCGGCCATCGTTTTATTCTCCAACGTACCGGAATAATTGGCCACCACATACACATAGGCCTTGTTCGCGCTCGATGCCTGGGGAAAAATCTTGTTATTGACATCTTCCGATGTCATTTCCAGCAGCAGCACCTTTCCGTTCACGGCACGGGGCGTTTCCCGCACATGATAGGTAGAAGCGTGCAGCGTATCCTCGTTGGGGAAGAAGAAAATGTCCAGGGTAGAGAGGAGATTCTCGTTATACATGTCGTCGCCGTCCTGGGTGCCGTCGGCACCGGATTTTACCGGAGTGTCGCACAGCACGGTCAGCTGGATTACGGGTTTGGAGGACTCGTTTCCCTCCTTCCTGCAGGCGAACAGGAAGAATAGAGCGGCCAGCGCCGAAAGAAGATATGACAGGGCGCGGCGCATCATGGCAGGATAAAGGTATAGTGGTTGCCCATTTCGGAATCCAGGTCGATAATGCGGTCGTTGCCGGCATCCACAAAGAATTCCAGGGTTAACGTCTTACCCGACGTACTCCCGTCATAGTCGGGATTCTGCCGGATGGCTATGTCTATGGTTCCGTCGTTCCTCTCCGGATTAATGGTTATCTGGTGAGTGGCCGTCTGGTTTAGGGTAACGTCAAAAATGCCGTCTTCGTCCTGGATGCAGTTCACCTGCAGGATTCCCCCCACGGGAGAGACAATCCGCAGATAGCCGTCCACTGTCTTGCCCCGCTTCAGGCGCACTTCCCAATAGTCCTGGCGGGAACCCGCAGGGGCTGTCACCTTCTTGATTTCGGCATTCTCGGGTTGCGCAGGAACGGTAAAACCGCCTCCATATACCTGTGCGGAATGCTCCGAGAAATCTACCTGGTAATTGTTCTTGTCCCACGGCAGCACGCTCACGCCCAGCTGGATTTTCTTGCCGGTGATAAAATAGGCATAGACGGTCCAGGTCCGGTTACGGGCAAAATCGCCCGGAGCGTTCATCTTGAACTCACGCGGCCTTTGCTCCACTCCGTCCACGGAGTAATAGACCCAGCCCGTGAGCTGCTTGTCGCTCTCCCGGAAGTAGTAGGTGCCGCCGTCGGTAAGCACATGATCGGCAATGGCCTGGTCTAGCAGGGACTGATAGGAAGCCGGGGACTGTCCGGAGTACACCAGGTCTTCGGGGCGGGCATTGGCAAAGATTTCAAACGCAGCGGGCGGCGTAAAGGTAAAGTTGCTGCTCACATAGCCATCCTCTTCGTTGATGCGGTAATCGTTCTCTGCAAACAGGTACTCGTTGATGGGAATCTGGTTTCCGTTCAGTACCACTTTGGTAATCTGGAGGTTCCGCTCGTCTCCCTCCTGCTTGCAAAACACATAGCGCAGCTTGGAAACGGCACGGGTAAGCATGAGGGAACTCACGCTGAAGGCAGGGTCCTCGCCGCGGATGGGTAAATCCAGTCCGGTGGCCGTCATAGGAAGGCCCTTGGTGGGATCCACGGTGGTAACGGGATTGGCTACGCCATAATACGGGTCTCCGAAAAAGGCACCGTATACGGCGTCCCAGGAGGAATTCTCGTTCAAGGTGCACCCCACGGAAGCACCGTTGGCCAGGACAAAGACATCTACGGAGGAGCAGTCGGAAGAGAAGGTCTTGGGAACCTGCAACATATAGCGCCGAACGATACCGCCCGTGGGGAAATCGGCTACGGGGACATTGAGCGAGGCCACCTTCGCTTTGGTGCTGTGATTGAAAACCCAGATCAGGAGGCTCTTGAGCAGATTCTCGTCGGCCGATGCCGGAGCTTCGCCCTCGTTGCTCTTCACCGGGGCGGCCGTGAGGGGCAGAGCCACGTCTATGCCCAGAAAAGGTCCGGGCACATCCTCCAATACCTCCCGCCGGCATCCTCCCAGAAGGAGCGGCAGCAACAGACATCCTATGAGAAGACTTTTCCTCATCAATACAAAACTACCGTTGCGCCTGTAGAGAAAATCCAGTTAACCTGCGTCTGCACACCCACGGACAGCTGCGGAACGCCCAAATCCGGAACGGCGTTGTGGGCCGCCTCCAGCGAATTCACCAGACAGCTCACCGTGGTACAGTGGTACTTCAGGAAAATATTGTCAAAGGCCGCTCCCGTGGGGAACTCCAGTTTTCCCGTAAGATAGAAGCGGTGACCGGGCAGGATCCTGCCTTCGGCCCCGTAGAAGGAAGCGCCGCTGTCATTTTGGAGCTCCAGGGCAAAATACACGTCCCGCTGCGGCGGGGTTTGGAGCGCCAGCGTAAAGAAAGGAGCCGATTCCACCCTGGTAAGGTATACGCCGGAAACCTTGTTGTCGTAGAGGAAAAGCTCGTTGTCCTGGTATTCCTCATCGCTGGCATAGGTCACCGGCGTAAAATTGTAGCGCTGGGGGTACTGCCCGCCGATGATGATGCCCGTAACGGGGAAACGGGAGCCGTATACGCGCACGTTGGTGGCCGCGCTGCCGTCGTTGTCGGGCAGATACTCCTGCGACGCCCGCAGCGTGCCGTACAGCATTCCCACCGCATAGCGGAAGGAATTGTCCACGGCCACTGACTTGGTCTGGCGGGTAACCGTATGGCCATCGTCATAATTGGAAAGGATGCCGGCCCAGGTGCTGGTGCCGGAGGTGTAGTGCGTCTCCACATTTCCATCCTCCGTTATGCTCACCGGGGACTCCGTATAATAATACAGGGACGGCGGATAGCAGTACTGGGACAGGGAGGCCACGCCGTCCAGTCCCTCGAACACCGGAACAAAGCCGGCCGAGGTCCAACGCATCACCGCCGCTCCGTGCGGGAGGCCCAGGGCATCGGGGTAGGTATGCAGCCCTTCGTTCACAAACTCAATAGCGGTGGTGGTGCCGTCGGCCACGCGCTTGAGGGAAGTGGTGTTGTCTATCAAGTAGTCTATCCGGTCCTTGATATGGGCAGCCAGGCTGTTGAAAACGTCGCCGAAGGTAAGGTCGTCGTCAATATTGGAGGTTTTCTGCACCTCATACACGTCGTTCCCCACCTGGATGGTAACAACGCGGGTATCGTAGCTCTCGTAGTTGCTCAGCGTGCGGTAAAGCGTTGTAATCATATACTCCACATTCACCCCGGTGGCCGACATCAGATGACCATCGTTGGTTATCCAGTCAAAATACTCCTGCAGGCGGCTGTCCCCTATGGCATCGTTCCAGATGAAAGTCCGGGAGCCGGTTTTGCTCTCTCCGCCCTTGTTCACGTACACAAAGTTCTGCTCGTACTGCCCTCCCTGGATTACTATGTCCGTAAGGATATTGGTTATGAGCGAAGCCTGGGAAGGGGTTCCGGAAGAAGCGTCGTAGATGGGTTCCGGCGCAAAGGAGATGCCGTCCAGGGCCGGCGTACCCGCGTCCATAGTAAGGCCGCTTTCCTGCAGCGAACCGTTCAGGTGTTTCCGCTCAAATTCTGTAGAATAAGCATCCGACTCGGCCGCAATGCCATAGGCCACCACACTGGCGCAACCTACCGGAAGCTCGGCATCGGCCGACGAGAACAGGTGGGAGAGGTTATTTTTGATAAGGCCGGTATGGCTTCCGGTGGCGCTCTCGTCTTGGGCCGATGAGATGGCTGGCAGGAAGAGCATGTTGCCCACCGGGTCGTCGTTCACGTCGAAGGGAATTACCCGGATACCCGACATGCCACGGAAGTGGAAATTGTCCCCGCTGGCCAGTTCGGTAATCTCCTGGATATCGGCCTTGGTGGGAAGGGATGCATTCAGATTCACGGCCAGCTGTACGGGCACCATTTCTTTGGGACAGTTCCCGGAGGGGTATTCATCAATGAGGGAAGAACAGGCAACTGTTGCCAGTATCAGGGATACCGGCAACAGTAAGGAATACTTATGGAACCTGCCTTCCAGCATGGTCAGGGGAAGGGCTAAGGAGTAGTGGTGTGCGCGGTGGGACCCATATCTGTAGATCCGCCCAATACGACATCACTGAAGTCAAGACCCGTTTCCCACTTGACGTCTACCGAGAGCCCCAGGGTTACGGAACTGGAACGGAGATCCGGTACAGTAAGGTAGGCGTACTGCAGAGAGTATTGGCCAAGCTTGAAAGTAACGTTGGTCACAAAGTCCTGGATAAAGATACGCTTGATCTCCTTGGAAGTACCGTCGGCGTTATAGGGAGGTATCAATGCCTCGGAAACGCCATCTGTATGTCCTGGCCACTGAATGGCCACCAGTCCATCCTTGTAAGGATCCAACTCCCCAATGAGATAGAAGTAACCGCCGTTCCTGATCAGGTTAAAGTTGCCGTAAAAGTCCGGACCGTTATTCTGGAATTCCAGGGCAATATATACCTTATCTTGATTGGTATCTGTTCCGGAAGAATTGTAATTGTCAAAAAGCAGCGTATAATTGGGCTGGGACGTGCCCGACGCGGGAATGTCTTTGGCCGTTGCCGGAATAGCTTTGTCATAGACAAATCCGGTAACATCCTTGCTTGTTCCAGGCTCATTGCAAGGCAGGTACTGCCAGTCCACATTCTGATGCTGCCCGCCGATGATGATACCAACAAGGTCGAACAGGTCACCGGTAATGGGTATTTTATTATTGGGTTCATCAGTTGCCGTAATACCGGGATTCAGTTTGGCCTGGACGTAATGGTTATTGTCTTCCAGCTGGGTAATACCACTTGCATACGCCACCTGGGTTTTTAATAGAGCCACACCATAATTGATGTCATACTGCATGGCAACACTCCGGGTAGAAGCGGTTACATAATTACCAGTCCAGTCCGTACTGGCCCAGTTGGCGTTTAAATTCCATCCGCCGGTAGTAGCCGCAGTTGTTTCGGTGGCGGCGGCAGCAGGGTTGGCATTGGCTCCGTTGGGATACTTGTCCGACGCCCTGGCATTGTTGGATACCCGGATGGGGCTGTTCCCAAAGTACAGGAGTTCGGCCGGGTAGTAATAACTCTTCTCATTATAGGCACCTCCGGAAGTGGGAGCCCCGCCCATCTCACTGGTATTGAACGCGGTGGGATAGTTAAAATACTTATTGGTGGCATCGAAGTCCATATGGGTGGCTCCGCGGGGGAGGTTAAACATGGAAGGGAATCTCTCAAGATTATAAGCCTTGGTAACAATAGTTGCCAATTCATCACTGGACGGCTTATATAACACCGCCGGATTGGTTGCAACGGTGCTGGGCCAGTAGGTGGCTGCATCGGACTCAAAAGAAGTCCTGATGGAACTGAGGGCTTTAAAACCGGAAACCGTAACGGGACCTCCTACGCCATCATGCGCACTGGTAGAGAAATAATGCTGTAAAAGGATATCCACCTGCTCTGCAAAGTATTTGGCAACGGCCTCCCGCTTGCTGGTGGGGTCGGAACCGCGAACGGAATTGATGATACTCCAAATATCCTGAACAATACGCAGAATGGCAAAACCGGAAGCAGCGCGGAGTTCTCCCTCGGCGGTACGGATGGTTGTCACCTGAGAATAGATATTGCCCAGCTTCTTTTCCAACTCACTCTTGGTTCCGCCATCGAAAGGACTGGTTGCGGCAGTGGCATAGTCAGACCATTTGATGGTTCCGCCAGTTGTTCCCGTATACTCTGTTGTAGCAATATCGTAATCATAGGGATTGGTAACCCCATCCGGCTTACCACTAGCAGAAATGACAGTGGGCTCCAGTTTATAATTCATGGTAACCGTAAGAATACCGGAAAGCAGCTTCTCTACTGAAGCAATATTGGCATAGTCGCTTTCCTGAAGCCGGATTCCCAGACGGAAATTGGCCGAATTGGCCAATTTGGTTATCTCATAATTGTCCAACTTTCCGTAACGGTCGTCGGCAGAGTACTCATCCGTTGTAGATGTGGCGGGTTTAATGGCCCGGCCATAGAACAGCATGGTGTTGGTCTTGAGCGGAAGGCTCATTTCCAGCACACGGCGGGAATTGGTATTGGTGATGGCTCCGGAACTAAGGATATCCTCCATAGGATAAACTTCCTCAGCATTCATGTCTGCGGGAAGCACCTTGCCGCGCATGCCATCGGGCTGAATCACGGACATAAGGAAACTCTCCTTAATGCCGCGGAAAGGGCTAGAAGAGGAAATCTCGGCCTGCGTTTCTGCTGCAGACTGCTTGGTCTGGTAAGAATTGGTGTTAAGGTTAAAGACAAACTGGGTGAGCACCGTGTTGGTCTGCGGATCGTAATTCGGATTCACGTCTTCCCGCTGGCAGGCCACTAAAGCGAGCAGCATGGCAATTGCACCGAGCTTGTTAATCTTTAAGTTTTTCATCATTGGTAGTAGTATTTTGTTATTTGTTATTTGTTATTTCCGTTATAATCACGCTGCCCTGCGTCCTTTTGCATCCCATTTCCCTAAAGGGAAAAGCACTCCGCTATCGGCAACTATACAATTTGCAAAGTTAGCCGCTCCGGTAAAAAAGAAAGTTAGAATAATGCAAAATACTGGTTCCATAATCCAAATAATGCGTTTCGCTTTTAATATTTGGAACATCCATCCCCAATAAAAGTGCCCGGCAAAGCGTTTTTTACTTATCTTTGCAATACCATGGATAGAGTGCTGTCACTGGATCCGTTTGCCAGCGCGGGAGTGGGCGTAGCGGCCCTGCTCCTGGGGATGTTCCTTACCCGGAAGGTTCCCTTCCTCAAACGCTTCTGCATCCCGGCGCCGGTGTCGGGCGGGCTGCTTGTTTCCCTGCTTACCTTATTATTATATTCGGCCTTCGGCGTGGAATGCCGATTCGACGCAACGGTACGGGACCTGTGCATGATGCTCTTTTTCACCTCCGTGGGCTTCCAGTCCAATATTAAGGTACTGAAAAGCGGCGGACGGACTCTGTTGGTAATGATTAGCCTGGTGGCCGTTCTCATTGTGGCACAGAACTTTATCTCGGTTGGCATTGCCCGCGGGCTCAAGCTGAGTCCCCTGTTCGGCATGGCGGCGGGGTCCATTCCCATGAGCGGCGGACATGGTACTTCGGGCGGTTTTTCGCCGCTGCTGGAGCAGATGGGGCTAACGGGCGCGGGGTCCATCACCATGGCGGCGGCCACATTCGGCCTGGTGGCAGGGTCACTGCTGGGCGGGCCGCTGGGAGAAGCCCTCATCCGTCGGCGCAAACTGGCCGATCAGGATCCATCGGCCGATGTGATGGCTGGCGTAGAAACCATCGAATCCAGTGAAACAGGTTCCGGCACCGAGAAAGATGCCTTCCGGGAATACCTCAGGGCCGCGTGCGTGCTCATTATTGCCATGGCCCTGGGAACGGGGCTCAGCAAGCTGCTGGCCCTCACGGGCATTACCTTCCCCACCTACTTTGGCTCGCTGCTGGTGGCCTGCGCCATGCGGAACCTGTTCGGTCTGTCGCCCAAGTGGGAGAAGGAACTGAGTCTGGGAGAGCTGGTTTCTATCGGCGACATTTGCCTGCAGCTCTTTCTGGGAATGGCCATGGCCAGCCTCCGCCTGTGGGAACTGGCATCGCTGGCGCTGCCGCTGCTGCTGATTCTGGTCACCCAAGTGACGTTCATGGCGCTGTACGGCAGTTTTGTGGCGTTTCCGCTGCTGGGAAAGACTTATGATGCCGCCGTGCTGGTGAGCGGCCTTTGCGGCTTCGGCCTGGGCGCCACCCCCAACGCCATGGCCAACATGTCGGCCGTGTGCTACAAATACCACTATTCCCCCGCCCCCTTCGTGATTGTCCCCATCATCGGCGCCATGTTCGTAGACCTCATCAACACCGGCGTAGTAACGCTGTTCCTGAATCTGGTGGGCGCCTGAGATAGCAATACTTAGGTCCCAAATCGGTTAAAACAGATAAACGTTTCG
>Ga0265300_10001086_pt1 | contig 26614 bp, 19 predicted proteins | sample AusTroGonzalo_MG_FD_193482 | JGI IMG/M metagenome (GOLD analysis project Ga0265300, IMG submission 193482) | Bovine rumen microbial communities from tropical cattle in Woodstock, Queensland, Australia - Gonzalo_03 | ecosystem: Host-associated > Mammals > Digestive system > Stomach > Rumen ...
TTTTTGATTTTTCAATTAAAAAAAACTGTACTTTTGTAGCTTGAATTGAAAGAGGAATATAAATAGTTCAAAAAATTAATAATTATGACAAAAACTACATTCAAATCATTGCTTTTCATCGCATTAGCAATCATCCCTATGGCCTTCTACGGTCAGGAAAAGACAGCCTCCAACAACTGGTTTATCGGTATTGAAGGTGGTGCAACACAAATGTTTGCTGATAACGAGGCATTCGTAATGGATCAGACAAGCTGGGATGCAGGTCTCTTCGGCGGTTTGACAGTCAAGAACGCATTGTCATTCTATGTTGACCTCGGTTATGTTAACCTGAAGGGTAAGAATGGCGATTGGATGACAATCGACGAGTGCAACTTGTTCCAAGGCAACTTCAATGTTGGTTATAACGTTCTCCAACTCTTCGGATTCGATCCTGATCGCCGTTGGATCGTCATGCCACACTTTGGATTAGGTGCCATCATGCACAGAACAAAATCTACAATTAACGGCAACGTCATTAAGAACGGTTACGATGAGGACGGTGCTGTCGAAGGTCACGGTTTCGGTGGCAGAAAAGCTGTTTACACCAACAACTTCGGTCTTAAGGTCGGTTATGCAATTTCACAGAGATTCGACCTCGGCCTCGACTTTGTTGCAGTGAAGACAGACACTGAAGGTTTGGATAACTGGATTCACGGCAAACACAGCGACTACTACGGTTATGCTAACCTCTCACTCGCTTATAAGTTCGGCCGTAAGGAAATTAAACCTTGCCCGGATTGCCCAGAATGCCCAGAAGCTGAAGAGTACAACTGCGACGTTTGCAAAGACGCTATCGAAAAGGCAGCTAAAGACGCAGTTGAAGAGGCTATGAAGAACTACCAGCCAGCTCCTGCACAGGAAGCCGCTGCTCCAGAAGAGGAGAAAGCCGACGACGCCGAGTCAATGGAGAAGAACTGGGAAGAGAAAGACATTCACCTCTCATTCAAAGTCGGAAAAGCTGAAGTGAAAGACACTCAGGCCAACAAGGACGAAGTGAAGAAAGTCAGCGAAGACATCGAGAACGGTAGAGACGTCAACAAGATTAAGACTGTCGGTTATGCTTCACCAGAGGGTAACGACGATCAGAATCAGAAGCTTTCAGAAGACCGCGCAAAGGCAACAGCCGAGTACATCGAGAAGAACCTCGGTGACAACGCAGAAGGCATCACATTCGAATCAAAAGGCATGGGTTCAGACTGGGACGGCTTCTACAAAGCCCTCGCAGCATCAAACATCCAGGCTAAGGACAAGATCGCAAAGCAGCTTAAAGATTCAGAAGATCCAACAGCTACTTTGAACGAGATGAGAACCAAGTATCCGGAACTTGAAGAGATCCTCAACTCACTCAGAGTGACGAGAGTTTACATCAACAAGTAAGAAAAGCTTGACTTGAAAAACAAAAAGCCTCCGAGATTTCGGAGGCTTTTTTATTTATCACAATACTAAGCGGTGGATTCCAACGTCGTAAGGCTGATTGATGGCATCCACCACCTTTTCGTAGTCTTTCCTGTTTGCAACAAAATCGATGTTATTAGTATCCAAAATCAAGATACGCATATCGTTCTGCTGTTTGATGAAATCGAAATAACCCTGCTGCAGATGCTCGAGATACGAATCGTCGATCTTCTGCTCGTAATCGCGGCCGCGCTTGCGGATATTAAACTGCAGATGCTCCACATCGAGATAAAGATACACCATCAGCTCAGGCTTCGGGATATTCGAAAAGATGATATTGAAAAACCTTGAAAACAGGTCGTATTCGTCGGGTTGAAGATTCTCGCGAGAGAAAATCAGTGACTTGGCTACATAATAATCGGAGATGATAAAATCGTGGAAGAGGTCGAGGTTGCCCAGCTTATCCTTCAGCTGCTGAAAACGCAACGCGAGGAAGGTCATCTCAACCTGAAAGGCATATTTGTCGGGATTCTCGTAAAACTTGGCAAGGAACGGGTTCTTGTCAGGCTCAAATTCCTCAAGAATCAATTTTCCGTTGAAATCCTGGGAAATCTTCGTCGAGAGCGTCGTCTTACCAGCGCCCATCGTACCTTCAATCGCCACGAAATTATATCTCATAACACCTATTAATATATATTCACTTTCCCGGCATCCTGACATTCGTCAAGAAGCTGAAGGTTTGTCTTTTTCATGACCGGATGCACATAATCCGGAGCGATATCGCAGAGCGGCAACAATGTGAACCTACGCTCATGTAGATGCGGATGCGGCGCCTTAACCATCTGAGTATCAATTATTTCATTACCAAAATAAAGGATATCCAGATCCATCGGACGCGACACATAACCCTCGTGCGGCACGCTGCGATCACGGCCCAGCTCCTTCTCAATCTCCAACAACACCTCCATCAACGCATCGGGCGAAAAGGCCGTTTCAACCTTCACAACCTGATTCAAGAACCAATGCTCCGACTTGAAACCCCACGGCTCCGATTCGTAGAGACGCGACTTGGCGACAATCTTTCCACACCTCTCACCTATCATCTTACTTGCCTGATTTACAAGAAGTTCACGATCGCCTAGATTCGAGCCCAACAAAACGAAAACCGATTCCAAAGCCATGAAAAAAATTTTGCCTTACAACATGCAAATATAATGAAAGAAATTGTATCTTTGAAAAAAATTTTAAACAATGAAACAGTTCTTTAAATTTATGTTTGCCTCATGCCTGGGATCGGCATTGATGCTTATAGTTTTGATGATTGTGCTGATCTGCATGGTGGGCTCAGGCTCCAGCAATAAAATCAGCGTAAAACCGAAATCGGTGCTCTACATGAATCTCAACTATGAAATCCCTGAGAGAACCACCGACGGCGACTTCACCGCGGCTCTGATGGGACTGCAGAACAGCAACGCTGACAACTCAGGTTTGAACGACATAACAGCCAATATCGACGCGGCGAAAGACGACGACAACATCGCCGGAATCTTCCTCGAGCTCTCGTCGACCAGCACTTCGACGGCCAATATCGAGGAACTGCGTCATCATATTGCAAACTTCAAGGAATCGGGCAAATTTGTGCTCACCTATGGAGAGTCGTTGTCGCAAGGCGCCTATTACCTTGCCACAGCAGGCAATGAGATTTATCTCAACCCTGACGGCATGCTCGACATCCACGGAATGGCATCGCAGATAATGTTTTACAAACGTCTGTTAGATAAACTCGACATCGAGATTCAGATCATACGCGGCCCGAACAACAGATTCAAGAGCGCTGTTGAGCCTTATTTCCTCGACAAGATGAGTGACGCCAACCGCGAGCAGATGACCAAGCTGCTTAACACCATGTGGAACAAGATTGTCGACGACATCAGCGCGTCGAGAGGCATCAGCCCTGTAAAAATCAACCAACTGGCTGATGAACTTGCTCTTACATTCGACGCCAAGATCGCACTCGAAGAAGGCTTCGTCGACGGACTGGCCTACAGAGATGAGATCATCGCCCGCATAAAAGATCTTGCTGGCATCGATAAAGCCAAGAAAATCAACGTGTTGACTAACTCACAGTACGCCAGCGCACGGCCTGAGCCGAAGGCGAAGGCCGATAAGATTGCCGTCATCTATGCTAACGGACAGATTCAAGACGGTGAAGGCGACGACTCAACCATAGGCTCAACGACATTGTCAAAAGCCATCCGCGAGGCACGCGAAAACAAGAAGGTGAAAGCCATCGTCATGCGTGTGAACTCTCCCGGCGGCAGCGCCTTGGCATCGGAAGTCATCCGCAGAGAAGTCGAGCTGGCAAAAGCCGAGAAGCCATTCATCATCTCGATGGGAAGCTACGCAGCATCGGGTGGTTACTGGATCTCGACGGAAGGCGACTACATCTTCGCCGACCCGACGACTTTGACAGGCTCTATCGGCGTTTTCGGTACCATCCCGAATGCCAAGAAGTTCCTCAACGAGACAGTGGGGTTGACATTCGACGTGGTGAAGACCAACAAAAATGCCGACTTCGGCAGCTTGACCGAGCCTCTTACCGACTACCAGAAAGAGCTGATGCAGAAATACGTGGGTAACACCTACAACGACTTCACCGCATTGGTGGCCCGCACCCGCGGACTGCGCCAGAGTTATGTCGACAGCATCGGACAAGGCAGAGTGTGGGCTGGCGCCGACGCCATTGAGATTGGCCTCGTCGATGAGCTTGGCGGTCTAGACAAAGCCATCGCCTATGCCGCTGAAAAGGCCAACCTGACAGATTATTCTCTCAAAGACTATCCGAAACAAAAGGATATGATGGAGATGTTGCTCAGTGGCAGCGTTCAGGAGCCTTACACTAAAGCATTGTTAAAGAAGAAGTTAGGTAAAAACTACACATATATCGAGACTGTCGAGAACATGTCGAAGCTCGATGGCGTTCAGGCTTTGATGCCATTCCTCATTGTTGAATAAACTGAGATGATACCAGAGCAGTTCGAAGATATCAGATCCTACATCGATGAAGAGATCCCGGCAGCAATGGAATACTTCATCAACGACGAGACATCGCTCTCGTTGGCAAGATTGGTGCTTCCCGGCAAGTCGGACGACGAAGTCAAGGAGTTGCTGAGAAGCATCAAGACCACCGAGGAGTTTCAGCGCATCATGATGACGCGTTTTGTGAGACTCATAGTCACCACCTCAATGAAAGGCGTTGACACTCAAGGATTTAACCTTCTCGACAAGAAAAAAGCATATCTTTTCACGGGAAATCACCGCGACATCACCCTCGACGCGTTTATCCTGCAGATGTATATGCTCGACAACGGGCTTCAGACCTGTAACATCGCCTTTGGCGACAATCTCATACTGAATAAAACCATCGATGTTTTCGGCAAGACAAACAAGATGTTTAAAGTCATCAGATCGCAGAACGTCAGGGAGTTGGCTCAGAATTCGCAGCATCTTTCCGATTACATCAGATATCTCATCCGTGAAAACAAGTCCGTTTGGATTGCGCAGCGCAACGGCCGTACGAAAGACGGCAACGACAAGACCGACCACGGACTGATCAGCATGTTTTCGATGTCGGGCAACAGGCAAAATCTGGTGCCAAACCTCGCTGAGTTGAACATCACCCCTATCGCCACGTCGTACGAATACGAGCCTTGCGCCATGATGAAGGCACGCGAGAGCTACCTCAAGGAGCGCGACGGCGTGTATGTGAAGAAGCCTATGGAAGATATGGACAGCATCGTTTCGGGACTCAGGAAGAAGAAAGGAACGATGAACATAGCTATTTGTCCGACAATCACTTACGAGGACCTAAAGCCGTTTGAGGGAGCCGACAAACATGAGATTGTGCCCGCCGTCGCGGCTATGATCGACAAGCGGATCTACGAAAACTACAGGCTGTATCCGAATAACTACATCGCAAGTGATTGGCTATCAGGAACTTCCACGTTTAAGAAGTATTATACTCAGGAAGACAAAGATGTGTTTAAAGCTTACTGCGATAAGATATTCTCGAAGCTTTATGAAGAGCTCGGAAATGAGGCAGAGCCGAGGTTTACTGAGATTTTGCTTGGGATTTATGCGATTCCTGTAGAAAACAAATTAAATAGCTAATTCGCCCCATTTATCGATAAGATACTGCAATTCTTCCTTCTTTTTACCGTAGTTCCAGTAGAAATTGTCGTCGACTTTAACGTCGGGATGCGCAGTCGGATTCGCCATAATCTCATCTAAACCGGCGAGTTCCTTCTCGAGAGCGTCGATTTGCCCCTCAAGTTTCTTGATTTCCTTTTCCAGACGACGTTTTTCACGTTCTTCGACTTTCTTTGCCTCGTAATCGATCTTGTTTTGCGAGACAACAGGCTTTGCTTCCTGCTGAACCTTCTGTTTTTTATTCAAATCATCGAGTTCCTTGAGTCGTTTTTCTTCGAGGAAATCGTAGATATCGCCGATATATTCCTTGATATGCGGCTTACGGAACTCGTAGACTTTCGTCGTAAGGCCTTGAAGGAAGTCACGGTCGTGGGAGACGACTATGAGAGTGCCGTCGAACTGGAGTAATGCCGACTTTAGAATATCTTTCGACAGCATATCCAGATGGTTTGTCGGCTCATCGAGAACCAGCAGATTTGTTGGGAAAAGCAGCATTTTTGCCAATGAAAGACGAGCTTTTTCACCTCCCGAAAGAACCTTAACCTTTTTATCTATCGTCTCGCCACTGAAAAGAAACGCTCCAAGCAGCGATTTCACCTTCACGCGCATGTCGCCGGTAGCTACGTCATCGAGAGTCTCGAACACCGTCTTCTCCGGATCGAGCATATCCTGTTGATTCTGAGCGTAATAGCCTATCTTCACCTCATGACCGAGCTTCACCTCGCCGGTATGGTCGAGCACACCGCAGATGATCTTCGCCAGCGTGGACTTTCCTTCGCCGTTACGGCCCACGAAAGCTATCTTCTCGCCTCTCGGGATAAGCAAATTGATGTCGTTGAGCACGTTTTTCTCGCCATACAACTTCGACACATGACTCAGTTCCAGCGTCACCTTGCCTGAATGCGGCGCCGGCGGGAACTTGAAGTGCATCACCGACTTGTCACGGTCGTCAATCTCAACCACTTCCATCTTCTCGAGCTGTTTCACCCTCGACTGCACCTGCTTAGCCTTGGTGGCCTTGTAACGGAAGCGCTCGATGAACGCCTCGATCTCCTTTATCTCGCGCTGCTGGTTGTCGAACGCGGCCTTCTGCATATCGATACGCTCCTCACGACGCTCCACGAACTCGCTGTAAGCGCACTTATAATCGTAAATCTTTCCACCCGAGATCTCGATAGTCCTGATAGTGATGTGATCGAGAAATGCGCGGTCGTGCGACACCATGAGGATGGCCCCGTAATAGTTTTTGAGATATCCCTCGAGCCATTGTATTGACTCAATGTCAAGGTGGTTTGTAGGCTCATCGAGCAGCAGAAGCTTCGGCTTACGCAACAGTATCTTTGCAAGCTCGACGCGCATCTGCCAGCCGTTGCTGAACTCGTTCATCTCGCGCCCCATGTCTTCATGGTCGAATCCCAAGCCAACAAGAATCTGCTCAGCCTCGCCTTCGGCTGAATGACCTCCGATGAGAGTCATACGCTCGTTGAGTGCGCTCATCCTCTCGCAAAGCTTCTGATAGCTATCGCTTTCATAATCAGTGCGTTGCGACAGCTCATCCTGCAACTGCGCCAATTTTTTCTCAATCTGATGATACTCCTCGAAGGCCGTCATCGTCTCCTCGAGGACAGTCTTGGTCGAATGGATGTTCTTCTCCTGCGGAAGGTAGCCGATAGTGACATCATCCGACATCACCACGCCGCCGTGTGATGGCTGTTCGAGGCCGGCGATGATACGGATGAGGGTGGTCTTTCCCGCGCCGTTCTTACCCACCAGACCGATGCGGTCCTTCTCGCGGATAAGGAAATTGATGTCGGTGAAGAGGTCCTGACCAGTGAAATGTATGCTCAGATTTTGAATTGAAATCATCTTATTCCTCTCTCCATTCAGCGATGTTGTCGCGTGTCTCCTGAAGCGTAACGCTATAAAGCTCTACGTGTTGCGGCAGGCGACTTTTGATTCTTTGAGCAAAATCGGCCAGCATGTTCTCGGTTGTAGGCTGATATGGCAGCACGACCACCTTGTCGAAGTTTTGCTTTGTTATTTCGACGAAATCTTTCGGCATGTTATTGCCAATGATGAACGAATGGTCGAGTTTTTCCACAACTTCTTGATTAACAATGGATTTAAGGTCGTGAAAGTCAATCACCATGCCGTTTTTCGGGTTGCCTGGTTCATCGAGAGGCATACCTTTCACCGTGACGCGCAGCTCGTAGGAATGGCCGTGGATGTTACGACATTTGCCATCGTAGCCGTTGAGCGCGTGTGCCGCCTCGAAATGGAATATTTTTGTAAGATAAAACATTATTGCACAACAACTTTTTTAAGTATTGAGCCGCCGTTTTGCGACACCACATTCATGAAATATATGCCGCTGTTGAGGCTGCTCACATCGATTGACGACTGCTCCTCGTCTTGAACATTCAGCATCATAACCAGTTGACCTACAGCGTTGTACATATACACCGCCTCGAGGTTCTCACCTGCAATGTTGACTGTCGATGTAGCCGGGTTCGGCCACACGCTGACTGACACTGTGTATTCGTTTTCGTTTATGCCCCAATGCGGATCCCAGATTTTATTGGCAAATTCAGGATAATCGACAAACGGGTTTCTGTTGTGCTGAATGTTATAGACAGCGTTGTTTCTGTTGATTTCCTTGTCGTCGACAGGGTCTTCCTCGTGCCAGCGCAGCAGCATAGTCATCGCCCAGTCTTTGATGACCGATTTGTTGGTCATGTCGGACGTACTCCAGCTGCTGTCTTCCTGGTAGTAGCGCACGCTGACGTACATGAGAGCGCGGGCTATGTCGCCTTTATACTCGTCGATAGGCTCAAACACGGTGCCGTTATAACCTGAAACCGTGTTGCCGCCAAGTTTTCCGCCATTTTGCGAAAACCATGAAGCATTGCTGACCTCGCCGAAAGCATAGTTTCCACGGCGGTTGTTGACATATCCGTCGGTAGGATAAACATGGTGCAAGTCGGTTTTTTCATCGCTGTCGTTGTTGGTCCACGACTGAGCCCAGAGATGCTCGCGGTTGTAGCAGTCGCCTTCGCCGCTGTAGCTTCCGCATTGGTCGGTGCCTAAAACGAATTGGTATGGAGGCGTTCCGTTTGGCACATCGGAATAGATATCCCAGACATAGTTGGTACCTGGCCGTTTGTCGGTCTGATAATATGCGCTCCACAAGCCGCTATACGACGCATGGTCGTCGTTTTTGATAATGTTATGCAGAGCCGTTTTCAGGGCGTTTCCGGTGAGGCCTTCGGTGCCGTTGTAATATCCTTGAGGCTGAGCTTGCAAGGTCACCGCCGCGATTATCAGAGCTAATATAAGATATAAATTCTTCATTGTCAATAGTTTATTGTTTTAAAAATGAAATTATTTCAGATTACAAATATACAAAAAAATAACTATTGAACAAGACGAACTGAATAACCTTTGCAACGTTCGGCATCACCTATATTGCCATTATTATAGCCAAACCACATATTTCCCGAATTATTAGCTTCATTTGGGGTTGATGACCAATAATAACCAGCCATTTGACTTACATCACTCGTATATTGAACGCTTGTACCTGTACGCGAGCCGGCAGCAGGCAAAAACACTGCTCCGTAACCCAATAAATAATCTACAATCTGGTCATGCGTCAATCCAGAATACACATAAGTGTATACAACATCTTGTCTATTATATACGTTATCAGGTGCCGTAGCAAAAGCCTGTTGAACACTCCATAGGACAATTTCAAAAACATCAGGGAATACCAATAAACCCAATACACCATGACAGGTAGTCTTTATATATCGCTTATTGTCAGCGACATCCCTTATATTCAACATAAAATCCCATTCGTCTTTTGTCGGCGTACGCCAACCTTTATAACCATCAATCATAACGCTTTCGTTAATATCGTTAGTCCAGTTGTAAGCGCCACTACTTGTTGATGAATTGGTCGGATTATTTCCAACGCCCCACGCGCCCCATCCAAATAAGTCGATATAGCCTGTATAATCAGGAGCGATATTGGCATTAGCCATGCCTAAACAATCCCATTGATTCGGCGCAACACGCCAATCATTACCCGACGGATTGTATTGTAAATTGCCTGATGAAACCATTACTGCATTACCACTGCTACTCACTGTAAATCCGTGGACACTACTATAATTATACACATTTCCGCTATAAAAACCATTTGCTTGAAGGCTAAGCATTCCTCCCCACAAGACATATGAACAAAAATTTTCACCAGCCTTTGCCAATTTTTTAGTACCACTTGTATATTCCTGTGGCATAAGAATGCTCCACCTCTCTGTGCTTGCTTCTTCTGATGGATTGTAGAGTTTTATAAAATATTTCTTGCCGGTTGGAGTAATCGTGTGATTGGTGAAATCAATCGTAGCCTCTGTTAGATTGTTAAATATAGTAATTTCTTCGGATTTAAAGGATTCATCTACCGTAAACTTTGCCAAAGCGACCTTGTTGTGCAAAACACTGGTGTAGGAAGTTTTACCTTCCACATATATCTCAGTGGTTACTCCGCATGAAAGGATAGGAAGTTGTGCTCTTTGGTCGCTGATGCTCACATTGTAAGTTGTTGTCGCCGACGACATCTCAGTCCCATCGAGAAGTCCGCTTACAAAATAGAAATACAGATACTCGCCTTCTTTAGGATTTGCTATATTTCCGCTGAAATATGTGCCGTCGTGTATCAAGGTTCCGACATATTTGCCGTCGCATCCCACATGAATCTTGTCGCCCTGGGTGTAGTTTACCACAGCCGTTCCTTCTCCAAAAACAATACTGTATTTTGAGCTGTTCCCAAGATCCAAGGTAACAAAAACATCGGCAGCGTCGACGCTTGATATTGTATCGATTTTCTTTTTACACTGAGTAAGGCTGACAATCATCGTTAATGCCAAAAGGAACATCGTGCTTTTGGAAACATGCGTTGTATTCCTACGTGAACGGCGACGACGAGCCACTGCGTAGCCTGCACCTGCTGCCAACATTATCCACAATCCGTTTCCAAGTGGCATATTGATGCTGGTTGGAACTGGCGTCCCGCTACCGGTAGTTCCGAAAGTCTCATTTGAGAGACCTTCAGCAGCACGGTTGTTATACTCATCGTTCGACCCACGGAAAAAGCCGTCGCTTTGGGCGTATGTTGTCGCAGGCATCAGCACGCCGAAAACCATAAGCGCTGCTAGAATTGTCGAGTTTAATATCTTGTTAATCAACATTTTACATTTTTTAAATGCGGCCGCAAAATTACAAATAAAAACGATGCGAAAGTAAAAAATTTTAAAAAATAAAATTGCCCGTGGTCTATGAGAAGGGGGTTCCTCGCCCTTTCAGGGCTCGGAATGACAAGGGTTTACAGCATCGACACGATGCCTGTGGTGAGCACCAATATGGCAGCGACGATATTTAATAGGCTGTTGATCAATAATTTGGTTTGTGAAAATTTGGTTCCGATGCCGATCAATCCCCAGATGAGGGAGAGGCCGATTATGTATAAAGGAGTGTTTTTGCCGAATAATGGCAGAAAAGCGCCGTCAGCTATCAATCCGGCGATTAAATCATTGATACCCAATGCGATAGAAAGGATCACGAGTTGTTTTGGTTTGTCAATAAGGAAAAGGTTCTTTCCGCTTTTGATTTTCAGAGTATCCAGGACCATCCTGAAGGCTATCATGAAACAGAAAACCAGGACGATGACCTTGGCGAAGCCCGCGAATTTGTACATGAAAGTGCCGCCAAGCAGCGCACCGAGCCAGTACATCAGCCCCTGCCCTGCCGCCAACGCACAGACAAATAAAAAGTTGCGCCACCAGCCACTGCGTTTCTCAATGTTAAACGCAGTGGAGGCGGTGCATATACAAAATGTCAATGCGATGACAAATGCAAAATTCATTTATTTCAAACGTTTGAACTGGCAGGTGAAATGACGCATCAGTTCAGCTTCCCAGGTGATTTCCAGACCACGTTTGATGGTGTTGCGGCGGTCGTAGACGTTCTTCAGAGCGGCTGCGATGACATCCATGTGATTGTTGGTGTAAACACGGCGTGGGATGCACAGACGCACGAAGTCGTTGCCACCGAAACGGTTCTCGCGTGTGACAGGGTCTCGGTCGGCGAGGACGTAACCGATTTCGCAAGCGCGGATACCGGCCTCGAGGTAGAGCTCGCATGTCAGAGTCTGAGCAGGGAACTCTTCCTTAGGGATGTTGGTCAAAACCTTGTCAGCATCGACGAAGATGGCGTGACCACCGGCAGGACGCTGGTAAGGAATGCCGTATTCATCGAGTTTCTGAGCGAGGTAGTGCACCTGTTTGATACGTGTCTCAACCATGTCGAATTCGATGTTTTCCTTCAAACCGACGGCGAGAGCGTCCATATCACGGCCGTTCATACCACCATAGGTGAGGAAGCCTTCGAACGGGATGCAGAACAACTTGGCACCTTCGTACCAGTCTTTCTTATTTGTTGCGATGAAGCCGCCCATGTTGACGAGAGCGTCTTTCTTTGCTGACATTGTCATTGAGTCGGCATAGCTGAACATCTCCTTCACGATCTCGCGGAGGGTCTTGTTTTCGTAGCCTTTCTCGCGTGTTTTAATGAAATATGCGTTCTCGATGAAACGTGCGCTGTCGATGTTGACCGGCACGCCATATTTATGACAGAGTGCGCATGTCTCGCGGATGTTCTGCATTGAAACAGGCTGTCCACCGACGGTGTTGTTTGTCACTGTCAATACGAAGAACGGGACGTTGCCTTTGTTCTCTTTCAAAATCTTCTCGAGTTTTTCGAGGTCGACATTGCCTTTGAAAGGAGCTTCGAGCTGTGTGTCGTAAGCTTCACGCACTGTGACGTCGATAGCGAATGCCTTACGGCTCTCAATATGACCCTTGGTAGTGTCGAAGTGAGCGTTGCCCGGGATGATCTGGCCTGGCTTCACGAGGTAGCTGAACAGCACGTTCTCGGCGGCGCGGCCTTGGTGGGTTGGGATGACATATTCAAAACCGGTGAGTTCGGTGATGGTGTCTTTCATGTGATAGAAACTGCGAGCGCCGCCGTAGCTCTCGTCGCCCATCATCATGGCGCTCCATTGACGGTCGCTCATGGCACCTGTGCCAGAGTCAGTCAGGAGGTCAATATATACGTAGTCGCTCTTCAGCATGAAGATGTTGTTGTGGGCTTCTTCGAGCCACTTTTCACGTTGTTCACGAGTGGATTTCTTGATAGGTTCAACCATCTTGATTTTCCACGCTTCTGCAAATGGTAATTCCATAATTTCTATATTTAAAATTTAATATTCAAGATTTAAAATTTAAAAAAATCCAGAGACTTTTGAAGTGCAAAATTACGACAAATTTTCGGATTAGAAACTATTAATTCAAAATTTTCATCTTTTGATTTTTATCGTCGTGAATCGTCCTTCGGATGTGGTATATTTCAGAAGAAAAACACCATTTTTCAGCGTATTTACGTCAAATAAATCGATATGACCATCGTAAACAGGCCTGCCAAGCACATCGAAAACCGTCACCGAGACATAATCATCTTCGGAGATGAAAATCGGCTCCACAAAATAGTTATAACCGCTGTAAAAACTAAGCAACTCGCCGACTTCAGGCTTGGTAGTCTGCTCGTAAATCATCTCACCTTTATAGTTGTAAACCTCAAACGAGCATTGCGCATCGTTGTCTTCGTAGCCTACGTTGCAATAGTTCCAGTTGAGCGTCAGGTAGCAGTCGACTGGGATGTCGACCGTCACAATGCTTTCATAGCCTTCGTCAAGGCCGATGCGATGCTGCACCATGCCACGCTCATCGAGGATTGAAATTGCCGGTGAAAGCCATCCGTCGCCTGCCGAGTCGAACAGATGGAACGTCAGAGGTTTGCTCAAGCCGCCTTCGCAAGCCCACATATCCACAGCGTATGACGAGGCCTTGCTGCGACCATCGGATGTCACCACGTAGGCGGCAAAATAGTTCACCTTGCCTGCTGCCACGTCGTCGAGAGTATATTCATATGTGAGCTGTTGTCCTGGATTTGGTGCAACGAAGGCATGCAGAGGCTCATCGTTCATCAGCACCACAATCGAGTCGACAGCTGTCAGCGGAGTGCCACCGATTGTCTGTGACGGTGTCTGCATCGTGATGTTTACCGCCTTGCCGCCTTCCATAGGCTCGACAAACAAGCTCCTGACAGGCTTCGGCTGATCGTAATAATCTGAATCAGGCCTGAGGTTGGTGCTCGTCATATGATTGTAATTATAAGCATGGTGGGTCAAGTCCATTGCGTTGATGCTGTAGAAGCCGTTGTCGAAGCCCTGCCATCCCCAGTTGAAATGGAAGAAGTCATTATCATCGTAGCCGTCGCACACGAAAGCATGACCTCCGCGCGTGTCACCCTTTGTATAGCTGTATGCCGAATAGTACATCGGACGGCCATTGTCGATCTCGTTTTTCAACAAAGCCATCCACTGCAGGTCGTCGTAATCATCTCTGTCAACAAAATCGGCACTGTTTGAATAGCGGAAATATTGTTGCATTGCCGGTACCACCATGCTTGAAGCTGCACCCGAAGCGTTGGCTCCATAGTCCATCTCTACGCTCACTCCGGCATGATATTCGAGCAAAGCTATAGCGTCGACTTCTGCCTGAAGACTGGTATAATCGAGGAAATCGGGCATCAGCTCGTAGCGGTAATCGGCTGCTCCAAAATTGGCCGAGAGGGTACCATACGACGTCGAGCCATAGCCATAGCAGTAGTAGCTGTGCGAGCCTACACCCGTCTTAGGCCACTCCCAATATCTCATGATCTGCGCCATTGCGTTGGCGACGCAGCCCACCTTCACATGACCATTGTAGCCTTCAGGATCGACGGGACACTGGTCGTTGTAAAGCTGTGTCTGATGCCATGTCGAACTGCATAGCGGCCCCACCTCTTCACGGTCGCCGCGACCTGGAAGCATGCCGTTTTCTTCAAGCATACGCCATTGAGCCTCAATATCTTGCGATTGTGTCAAATTTTCAGATATGGCGGTCCGCAAATCAGAGGAATAAGCATCGAAAAACACCATCGGGCCTTCTTCGGCAGCTACGATATCGAAGCTACTTTCTGTAGAATAAGCCAAAATCGGACGCATGCGGTTGTCGGCCGACACTATCACAAAGCCTTTAGGCTGGCAGTTGAAGACGTAAAACGCATCGACGCCTGAATTGGTTTTCCCGACATAAGCAAGATTCATCGATACTGATTCTACGCGATTACCAGCAAGCATGAATTTCGAGCCGAGGCGTTGTGCCGTCACAACATCGATAGGGTGAGCCGAAAGACCTGACAGCAAAGCAACAGCAGCTATTAACAGACAAAGTTTTTTCATGGTGTTGTTTTCAAATTTTCGGCAAATATACGAATAAACTCATTTATAATTTCATTTTTTCCGCTTCAAAAGCTTTTTTTGTCGTTTCAAAAAATTTTTTGTGCTTTTCTTTTAAAAATGATTTATTTTTGCATCTGTTAAAAAAGATTTTAATGACAATGAAACGGGCAGTTCTTTTCAGATTTTTGTTTTTGATGACCATGATTTTGTCGTCGATGGCCGCTATGGCACAGTTTCCTCCAGGTGGAGGCGGCGGAAGGTTCCCAGGCGGCAGACCTCCGGGACAACGTCCAGGGCAGCGTCCGGGTGGCGACCGTCAGTGGAATCAGCAGGACATGCAGACTCCGAAAGTGAAGCAGAAGAAAAAAGTGCGCGAGGGCGACACCTTCACCGTAGTGGGTATGTTACTCGACGAGAAGAACGGCGAGCCGATACCGTTTGTCAACCTCACCGTGCTCGACTCCATCGACAGCACCTTCGTGAAGGGCGGAGTGACCAACTACGAGGGAGTTTTCGAGTTGGCAGGCATCCCGCAAGGCTCGTATATGCTGCGCGTGACAGCAATCGGCTATGAGACATATTGGCATCCGTTTACAGTGACAAACAACACCGACCTTGGCATCTTGAAGCTTCACGAGGGCGCCTTAACCCTTGACGCTGTGGTGGTTACGGCCGAAAAACCTCTCTTCGCGATGGATGGAGAGAAGCTCATCTACAATGTGAGCGAAGACCCATCGATACAGACAGGCACCACCGAAGATGCCTTGCAGAACGCTCCAGGCGTAGAGGTCGACGTGGAAGGCAATATTACGCTTCGAGGCGTGTCGAGCGTGGAGATCTGGATCAACGACAAGCCTTCGAAACTAACCGAAGAGAACCTCAAGACGTACCTGCAGACCTTGCCGGCCAACGCCATCGACCGTATTGAGACAATCACTAACCCGTCGGCGAAATATGCCACCGACGCTGAGGCCGTTATCAACATCGTGACGTCGGCGCACGTGAAGAGCAACCAGTTTGTGAGCTTCGGCGTGAACGGCTCGACTCAGCCATTCGTCTCACCTTGGGTGAGCTATATGTGGAAGAAAGACCGACTCAGCGTCAACGTGTTCGCCTCGGGACGTTTCAGCGACCGCGACAACACCAGCAACGGCTGGGAGCAGAAGCGCCGCTACAACGACAGCCTCGACATGTATGAGATAACCTGGTCAGACACCACATATCAGAAAGACCAGAACCGAAGCGTGAGCGCCAACATCTTCTTGGGCGTCGACTACGAAATCGACACGTCGAGCACCATCTCGTTTGACGCAGGAGGATTCTATAACTTCAACGGTAACAAGATGTTACGTTCGCAAGATCAACGTTATTATTACTTCAACAACCTTCCTTGCGACTCGCTTCTGATCGACACAACTGATAGCAAGACCGATGCAAACAACATCTTCGGACATTTCGGTGTCGATTACACCAAGAAATTCGACAATCTCGGCCACAACCTGCGCATCGGATTCAATTCGAGGATAATGCATAACTCGAACGAACAGTGGTACAACAGACTTTACGAGACATATAACTTCCTCAACGAGCACCGTTATATGCTCACCGACCAGAACATGCAGGGTGCCAGTCTCGACGCCCGCTACAACCGTCCTTACAACCAGAACGGTGAGATGAGCTACGGCTTGCGTATCGATTACCGTAACAATAACAACACCTATGACCGTTACAACGACTCGCTCGGTGAAGTCATCGATGAGTTGCGTGCATATAAATTTAAAGGTACTTCGACCAACATCAGCGCCGACGTCAACTGGACGCATCGCTGGGGCGGCTTCACCTTGAGCACAGGTCTCGGCGCAGGTCCTGAGATATCGACCTACGACTACACCAGCGCCATGCCTTTTGCCGACAGCGGCACCTTGAATTACTTTGTGTTGCGTCCGTCTATACACCTCACCTATCGCACGCAGAGCATGCATAACCTCAAGCTCAACTATTCGTTGAGGATGTCAAACCCTGACGAAGAAGACGTGAGCAAGTTCCGCAGATACGGCGAAAACAACTATTCGACCGGTAACCCTGATGGTTTGAAGAGCTCGTATACCCATAACATGGAGATGGGATGGCAGAAGTTCTTCGAGCGTTTCGGCAACATCGGATGGGAGGCTTACGGACGCTTGAGTTCCAACGAAATCAGCTCGCTTACCGACTCAGAATACGACCAGTATCTCGACCGTATCGTGAGCTATTCGGTGCCATATAACATGGGAAGCTCGTGGCGTTACGGCACTTCGGTCAACATGACCTACCGCCCGACGGGATTCTTCAACGTGAGGATGTACGCCAACCTCTACAACTACGGCTATCACATGGAATACGACCGCACCGATGAGTTCGGAAACATCCGTCACACCGTCAACGAGAACGACAAATGGTCGTGGAGTGTGCGCGTGAATGCGTGGACAAAGATCTTCAACCAGTATCAACTGACTATGGCTTTAGGTTACACCTCGCCTACCATCAGCTTAGCGGCAGAACGCAAGGCACGTTACTGGCTCAACATCGGAGCGCGCAGCGACTTCTTCAACCGTAAGATGTCGGTGTTTGTCAACGTGCAGGACCTCTTCAACTGGGGAGCGACCATCGGTTCCGGCTCGAAGAACACCAACCCGTATTATCTCACCGACAACACCAACAAGATGGTCAACAGCCGTTATATTTCAGTCGGCGTGACATTCCGTTTCGGTAAGATGGAGCTTGAGCAGAGAGCTAAAGAAGGAGACAGCGAATCAGGAGATAGTCTCGAATAATATAATTAGTCACCATTTTTCGGCTGGTCGTCTCCCATTCGGGAGCCAAAGGCCTTCGAAATCGGTGACTAATTATTAATGGTGACTAATAACTTTTATTTCACGAATTTTCCAACCCTAATATTTCCGTTAACGTCAAGAGCCTTAACAAGATAGGTTCCTGAAGGCAGTTTCGTGACATCGATTTCGATTGAGGCCTGGCCTTTCAGGGATATTTTCTTCACCGTTTGGCCTTTTACGTTAAAAATCTTCACCTTTTTAAATCCGTCAGATTCAATTTTTATTGATGTTGAAGCTGGGTTCGGGTAGATATTCAGCGAGTCGTTGTTCGAATTCTCGGGGATGGCTTGGTATCCGTAGGTGTCGGCACCATCGGTCAGCCATTCGAGGCTGAAATTATAGAACACGGTGGAATAGCCCGAGGTGCCGTTTGGTTCTTCCTCGACGTAGAGACCGATGGTGCCGTCGGGAAGGACGCATAACGACGAATATGCCGAGCTGTAAGGCACTATGCATTTGCTCACGGGCCAGGTCTCGCCTTCGTCGTAGCTGATGTAGACTGTGACGTCGGTGCGCGAGCTGCCATAAGGCACTGAGTGCAGCAGACGGTTTTTGTTATGTCCTTGATTTACAGAGGTATAACGAATCATATCACCATTGCATGCCGGAGCGGTGATGTCGTTCCACGTCGAGGTGTTAGGCTGCCACGTCTCGCCACCGTCTTCAGAGATGTTATACCAGCGGTGCCCGCCGTGGCGGATGCTCATCAGGATGCGGCCGTCGGCGAGCTCGGTGACCTTAGCCTCATCGCCGCCAACCGAGGCGCGACCGGAGACATGCCAGGTGAGACCGTTGTCGTCGGAGTACACCGCGTAGTTGTTTAGCGACTGCGCCGATCCTTCTCGGATGGCGGCGACGAACATGATGCGTCCGGTGGAGGTACGCAGTCCGTTGCCCGAGCCGAAGAACGAGGCACGCCAGGTGGTCTGAGCTGGATAGATGCAGTTGTCGCCGAAGATGAAATTGGTGATGTCTTCAGGCGTAGTCCATGTCTGACCGTTATCGTAACTATATGATTTATAAGACCTTATCGGGTTGCTTGGCGTTGAGTTCCAGAGGCCTACGCCGCCCACGAAGACTGCGATAAGGCCGTTGTCGTCGTTGCTCCAAGCTACAGCACAGTCACCAAAGCCGTGGTTGACGCCAGTGCCCAGCGCTATGGTGTAAGGCTCGGTCCACGAGTAGCCGCCGTCGGTGCTGCGGTTACACACGATGTCGATGTCCTGAGGGAGGTCGCCCTCATTATATTTACGTTTGTCGGTGACAGCCACTATGCTGCCGTCTTTGGCGGTTATCACTGCAGGAATGCGGTAGTTGGCCGATCCGTAGTCGCCCGGATGATACAGTTCGGTGCGGGTGAAGAGCGTGTCGTTTTGTGCTGATGCTGCGACGGCAATCATCACGAGGAGAAGGGTAAGAATCTTCTTCATATTTGCATAGTTTATAGCTTCAAGGATGCAAATATACGAAAATTCTTTAAAATTTGCAAATATTAATGTCTTTACATTATAATTCTCACAAAAACCGGATAGTGATCCGATGGGTTGCGGCGCGTGGTGTTGCTGAACCAGATTTCCTGTGGTGCGTCGGAGGCTTTTTCCGAGGCGCTCGGGGTGGCGTTTTCGGTCCAGTAGCTGTTGGTCAAAACGCCGTAAGCCTCAACTTTTGTTGACGGCGACACGAAGACGTGGTCAATGCGGCTAGTAGTGAAATATTCGGTCTTGAACGCGTTGAAGGTGCCGTTTTCGGCGAAACGGATGCGAGCGTCTTCGTAGGTGTCTTTCAACAGTTCCGAATCGGTGAAGATATTATAGATTTCGTTGGTCTGGTCGACGTTGAAGTCGCCGGTAAGGATGACTGGAGCGCCGTTTGCAATCTCGCGGATACGCTCGACCACCAGCTTCGCCGCCTCACGACGCGCCACAATGCCGACGTGGTCCATATGCAAGTTAAAGAAATAGAAGGTCGTGCGGTCTTTTTTCTTCTTGGCATTCACTTGGAACTTGCCCCAGGTACAGATGCGGATGCATGCGGCATCCCAGCCGAGACCAGGTTTCTCAGGCGTCTCGCTCAGCCAGAAGTTGCCGCTGTCGAGGAGGGTGAGCTGGTCTTTTTTATAGAAAATGGCTTCATGTTCGCCTGCTTTGTCGCCGTCGTCGCGACCGATGCCGATGTAGTCGTAGCCATCGAGACCTTTCAGCAGGTCCTGAAGCTGACCGTAGAGCACTTCCTGAGTGCCGAAAATGAGCGGATTCATGAAGTTGACCTGGTCACAAATCACCTGGCATCGCTTGGTCCAGATGTTGCCGTTAAGACTGTCGCCGCGGTTTTTATAACGAATATTATACGAGCCAACGAGCATCTCCTGAGCGCTCATTGAAAACGCTAAAATGCTGAAAATGGCAATAAAAAGAAGCTTTTTCATGATTACAAAATTTGCGAGCTGTGATTTTTGGTGTCCACCTTCCCTATTGCGTCTATGATCACGCCGTTTTCGTCGATGACGTAGGTTGTTCTTAAAGTTCCTTCGGTCGTTTTGCCGTACATTTTCTTTTCGCCCCACGCCTCGTAAGCCTTGAGGATTGTGAGGTCGGTGTCGGCGATGAGATGGAACGGCAGCTCATATTTCGCGATGAACTTCTGATGTGAAGCGGCACTGTCGCGGCTTACTCCTAACACGTTGTAACCCAACGCGATGAAGCGATGATAGTTGTCGCGGAGGTCGCAAGCCTCGGCAGTGCAGCCCGGGGTGCTGTCCTTCGGATAGAAATACAAAACGAGCTTCTTTCCCTTGAAATCGCTCAGTTTCACGACGTTTCCGTTTTCATCTTTGCCCTCGAAATAAGGGGCTTTTTGACCAACTTGTAACATATCTTAAAGTTTTTATTTTGCAAAGTTAAAAAATTTCTTCAAATATCTTCTTGATTTCCGATTCTTCATCGATCATTTGGCGCAATTTCTCCAATCTAGCGGCATTTGGTGATTCCGGGAACCACAGTTTCAGATATCCGTTGCGGCCATATTTTTCGTGAAGGTGCTGCATCATTCGGTCGTATTGCTGCTCCTTGGAGAGCTCGGGATAGTGGTCGAGACCATATTGGATGGTACGGCGGACGATGGTTTCGGGGTCGATGAAGCGGTCGGCTTCAGCAACGATGCGGCCGTAGATGGTGCGAGGGGCATTTTTCGCTGAGGCGCGATGGTCTTCAGCGGCATCGGCCATGGTTTGAATCCGCTCTTCAGTAAACCATTTTCGGAGGTTTTTGTCAGCTTTTATGATTTGTGCTGACACCTCTTGATGGTGTTCGCGACCTTCGCAAAGCCCGGTGTCGTGATATGCTGCGATGACATAAACCATATCCTTGTCGACATCGAGATGCTCAGCAATTTCAAGACTTTGCTTGATAACCATCATCACATGGTCGCGCTGATGTGCCGCGTCGAAATTGTCGTAACGCGGGATGATTTCGGATTCGATATAAGAGATTATGTCTGGATTAATTTTCATATTACAAAGGTATAAAAAATATTCGTACTTTTGTACCATTATGAAAGATAAAAAGAAAATAATCCTCATCACTGGAGGAAGTTCGGGAATCGGATATGACTCGGCTATTGCGCTGGCAAAGCAGGGGCATAAGGTTTATGCGGCAGCGAGAAGAGTCGAGATGATGGAGCCACTCAAGGAATACGGCGTTGTGCCGCTTAGCCTCGACGTTACTGATGACAACTCGATGCAAGAATGCGTAAAATCAGTGCTTGACGCTGAAAAGCACATTGATGTTTTGATAAACAACGCCGGCTACGGCTACTTCGGTGCCATCGAGAACGTGACAATGAAAGAAGCCCGCAAACAATTGGAAGTCAATGTGTTTGGAATGGCAAGGATGTGCCAGCTCGTGCTCCCGACGATGCGTGAGCAGCATTCAGGTCGCATCATCAACATAGCCTCCATCGCAGGCCGGGCCACGGTGTATTTCGGAGGCTGGTACAACGTCTCGAAGTTCGCGGTGGAGACCTTCAGCGACGCGCTCCGCATGGAGACACAGCCGTTCGGCATCCAGGTCGTGCTGATCGAGCCGAGCACCATCAAGACCAACTGGGGCATCATCGCGGCCGACAACTTGGCGGAGTCGTCGCGCGGGACAGTATACGAGGCAAAGGCCCTGAACGAAGCCAACAACATGCACAAAGCATATACCTCGAACATGTTTTCGAAGCCGAAAGTCGTCACCCGGGCCATCTGCAAGGCCGTGAACCGTTGTCGGCCGCGAACACGTTACTGCGTCGGACGTGGCGGCAAGATGATAATCTTCCTGCACAGCATCCTTCCAACCCGCTGCTGGGACAGAATCAACAGAATTATGACGAAAAAGGTGTTATAAGCGTCATTAGGTCTTCAAAACTGATGACTAATGACAAAAAAAAAATAGAGACGCCATATTATGACGTCTCTACATTTGTTTTTACCAGATATTCTAGATTATCAATATCCGAAAATCTCTTCTGTTGTCAATCTCTTGACGGTTCCCATCTTGCCGATTGCCTCCATGTCGAGCTCGTTCTCGTCGCCGAGGATGACATAACGATAAGGCTTGTTGGCGATGTTTTCTTTTTCAAACTTCACGATGTCCTGCAAAGTGAGATCCTGAGATTCTTTGTAAATCTTCTCGTTGATGTCGTAATCGATGCCTTTGTACTGTGCACTCAGCCATGCATTGATGAGACCGAACTTGGTGGTGCGCTGGCTGGCGAGACGTTTGATGAGGGCTTCCTTAGCAATACCAAAGGCCTGCTCGCTCTCCGGCATCTCATCCAAAATCTCGTTGAAATGGTTGACAGCGTCCATCATCTTATCGTTCTGAGTGATGATGTGGGTGAAGAAATACTCAGGCTGGTCGATGTAACTCGGCTCCATATATGCCGCATAGGCGTTGTAGGCCAGACCGCGAGCCTCACGCATCTCCTGGAAGACGATGGTGTTCATGCCGCCGCCGTAGTATTCGTTGAACAAAGCCACAACAGCTGCCTCGTCGGCATTCCATGCGCGACCCTCGTTATGAATCATACGCATATAGATGTTCTTGGCGTTGTAAGGAGCAATGAGAACCTCATTTTCAGGTGTAAGCTGCATCTCATAATGCTTGCCTTCCGGAACGTCCATCAGCTCTTGCTCTGTCGGATGGTTGGCTGTGACGACCTCTGCCATATCCTTCTCGCTCATCGGACCGTAGTAAAGAACGGTGTGCTTGTAGTTCTTCAGATTCTTAAGCAAATCGAGAAGATCCATCGGGCACATATCTCTCAACTCTTTGGTAGAGATGATGTTACGCATCGGGTTGTAAGGTCCGTAGATGCCGTACTGCACGAGGGCGTTGAAGTTCTGACGCTGACCGAGTTTCGCATCGAAACGTGATTTATCAAGCATCTGGAGAGCCATCTCGTATACGTCGGCATCAGGCTGTGCGTTCTGCATCACGTTTTCGAGAAGTGCCAAGGCTTCGCCCATATTTTCGCTTAGACCGCTCAAAATAACGTTTATGTCACGATCGTTAACTCTGATGTTGAAATTGCAAGCCAGTTTGTAGAACTGCTGTTTGATTTCCTCGTTGGTCATATCGTCGGTTCCGAGATAATCGATGAGCATTGCGGCATAGCCGTATCTCAAGTCGGCTTCATCGCCGAAGTCATAGCGGAAATTGAGGACGAAACGGCCGTTTTCCTTATTTTGGACATAGATATAAGGTAATCCTGCCTCGGTTTCGCCGAATGTCAAATCTTTCTGGAAGTCGATGAAACGTGGCTCGATTGGTCGCACTTCGCTATTCTGCACCTCGGTGACGAAATCGCTGACATAGTCACGGTTTGCCGGGATTGGAGTGATCTGCGGCTTGTCGATCTTCTTGAGGTTCTCGTCGACGCCATAACGTTTGTAAACCACGATGTAGTTATCCTGGAAATGTTTGTTGGCGAACTCCACGATCTGTTCCTTTGTGATATTGGAGATGCGGTCGATGTATCCAACCTGCTGCTCCCACGGTTTCTCGGTGATAAACACCTCGACAAACTGGTTAGCGCGGGCTGCGTTGTACTCCATTCTGGTGTAATATCTCAACTTATAGTTGTTGATGATTGATGGCAGCAAATCATCTGAGAAGTCGCCATTCTTGAGTTTCTCAATTTCTGCGAGAAGCAGATCTTTAGCCTCTTCGAGGGTCTGGCCTTCTTTCGGCGAGCCGCCCATGTAGAAGCTCGAATAGTCGTAAAGCGACTCGTTGCCTGCCCATGCGCCCAACATCTTCATCTGGTTGTTGATGTCGAGGTCGATGAGACCTGCTGTGCCGTTGCTGAGGATCTCGCTGACGATGTCGAGGGTGTCGGCTTGCAACGAGCCTGCTCTTTCGAAGCGCCAGCCCAGCCATACCATCTCGGCTTCGAGACCGTAAATGGTAGTGTCGCGAGGTGATTCGATAGGCTTAAGTGGTTCAAACACAGGCTGTTTCACATCGTCGCCCGGCTGCCAGCTGCCGAAATATTTGTCGATGATGGCGATGGTCTTGTCGGGATCGAAATCACCGGCCATGCAGATAGCGACGTTGTTCGGACGATACCATTTATTGAAATAATTCTTGATATTGGTGATGCTAGGATTCTGCAGGTGCTGCTGTGTTCCGATGGTGGTCTGAGTGCCGTAAGGGTGCTCAGGGTAAAGCATTGCTGCCAAGGCAGCCCAAACCTTACGCTGGTCTTGAGCGATGCCGATATTATATTCCTCATAAACTGCCTCGAGCTCGGTGTGGAAACCGCGGATCACCATGTGCTGGAAGCGGTCGGCCTGAATCTTAGCCCAGTTTTCGATCTCGTTTGAAGGGATGTTTTCGACATAGCATGTCACGTCGTCGCTGGTGTAGGCGTTGGTGCCCTCGGCGCCGATTGTCGACATGAGCTTGTCGTACTCGTTAGGGATGAAATACTGTGCTGCGAGCTGGCTCACCGAGTCGATGCCGTGGTAAGCTGCGCGACGCTCCTCAGGGTCGGTGAGGGTGCGGTAGTTCTCATAGCGGGCCTCGATGTCGTCAAGGAACGGCTTCTCAGCTTCGTAGTCGGTGGTGCCGAAGTGCTCGGTGCCCTTGAACATAATATGCTCGAGGTAGTGAGCCAGACCAGTGGTCTCGGCAGGGTCGTTTTTCGAGCCTGTGCGCACCGCGATATAAGTCTGGATACGCGGCTCATCCTGGTTGACGCTCATATACACCGTCAAGCCGTTGTCGAGGGTGTAGATGCGGGTCTCCATCGGGTCGCCCTTCACCGTTTGATATTTATACTTGCTGCCGCAGGCCGTGAAAGCCATGGCAATAGCTGCGAAAACCATAATCCGCAGCATTGTTGAGGTAAGGAATGTTTTTTTCATGTTTTTATAGTTGATTTTATGATGAAAATTACTCTAAACTTTAAACTCTAAACTATTTTTTAACCGGGTCGCTGGTTAATCCTATTCCTAATTTCTTGACAATCTTACGGTCGACTTCGGGAAGCATCACCGTTGAGTGCATCTGGCAGCCTTTGAGTTGCGGCAGGCTGTCGAGAGCTTTACGGCAGTTTTCATCCCAAAGCGATAGCATCGAGAGGGCTACGAGCACCTCGTCGGTATGCAGACGCGGGTTCTTGCCGTGCAGGATGTCGACTTTGGTCATCTGGATAGGCTCAATCATAGCTTGAGGGATGAGTTTCACCTCGTGGCCGATGCCTGCGATGTGCTTGGTGGCGTTGAGGATCAAGGCGGCGCTGGAGCCAAGCAGTGCGCTGGCGTGTGCCGTGATGATAGTGCCGTCTTCAAGCTCGATGGCGGCTGAATGCTGATTCTCCTGTTCCTTACGTTCGCGGGCTGCGATGGTGGTCTTACGGTCTTCGGTTGTGATCTTAGCCTGCTTCATCAGAAGGGCGATCTTGTTGACCTCATTCTCGCTGCCTTTGCCATCGGCGAGCTCGCAAAGCGCTGTGTAGTAACGTCTTATGATTTCATCTTTCGATGCCTTGCAGCACACCTCGTCGTCGCTCAAGCAGTAGCCTGCCATGTTGACGCCCATGTCGGTAGGCGATTTATAAGGATTTTCGCCGTAAATCGACTCAAAAATGGCGTTCAGCACCGGGAAAATCTCGATGTCGCGGTTATAGTTGACAGCCGTCTCGCCGTAGGCCTCGAGATGGAACGGGTCGATCATGTTCACGTCGTTGAGGTCGGCTGTAGCTGCTTCGTAGGCAATATTTACCGGATGTTTCAGTGGCAGGTTCCAGATCGGGAAGGTCTCGTATTTCGCGTATCCCGCCTTGATGCCGCGTTTGTTCTCATGATAAAGCTGGCTCAGACATACTGCCATCTTGCCGCTGCCCGGTCCAGGGGCGGTGATGATGACCAAAGGTCGCTGTGTCTCGACGTAGTCGTTACGTCCGAAGCCCTGGTCGGAGTCGATGAGCGCCACATTGTTCGGGTAGCCTTCGATGGTGTGGTGGTAATACACCTTGATGCCCAGTCGTTCGAGACGGCGACGGTATGCGTCGGCGCTGGCCTGACCGTTGTAGTGGGTGATGACGACGCTGTTGACCATGAATCCGCGGCTGATGAACTCGTCGCGCAGACGCAGGACGTCGACGTCGTAGGTGATGCCGAGGTCGCCGCGCACCTTGTTTTTCTCGATGT